>Ga0307507_10008494_pt1 | contig 14165 bp, 5 predicted proteins | sample 7_EM_MG_FD_207223 | JGI IMG/M metagenome (GOLD analysis project Ga0307507, IMG submission 207223) | Populus trichocarpa ectomycorrhiza microbial communities from riparian zone in the Pacific Northwest, United States - 7_EM | ecosystem: Host-associated > Plants > Roots > Unclassified | place... | reverse complement strand
GCTCCATATTAAAATGACGCCAAGAGCTCCGTTACAGAAGCCGTATACGGTAAAGTTGCCAATATTTTAGCGTGCTATTCTGGCGTTTTGCGAGCGGTGAGAGGAACATCAAAATTTTGAGGCTGTGTAGACAAAATCACTCCGAATCAACAGATTATGAACTGAATATAAGGCCTCCATATTGCAACCGAACAACCCCTTAATAGCAAGCTGAATAAGAAGCACGGTACTAAAAAACAATTGAGGCCCTTTAAAAAGAAATCCGTACCCTTAAGACGCCTACGCTAAGCCCTTAAGACCGGTCGCTATTACTAAAAGCTAATACGCGGAACGCAAGCCCTAAACTAGTAATAGTTATCCTACCGGTAGAACCGACTACTGCGCCATAATAATCTAAACGATTACTAGACCCCCTAATATTTACTAGTAAATAATAAGAACTCCAATTATTTCTAAACTGGCTTAAAAATAAGCTAACTGGTAATGTTAACTACTACCTAACTAAAGCCAACTAACTCTGTTATGCCCTAAGTTGACTAGGAGGAGATGTAGCTGACCTTGTTAAACCTCTTTAACTAAACTTAGTACTAAGCCTAATTATACTTTTTAAAGCTATATATAGTGACCCAAACCGCCAAGCTACTGCTTAGAGAAAGATAAACTATATAACTTAAGGAATAAAAAGCTTTCTAGTATACTTCTCCAAATTTAACCATTATGTAAAAGAAATAGGCTGGAACAACTCTATACTAATTAACAGCCTTATTAAATCCCTAAGTCCTAAACTGAAAACCTCCCTAATAGGTGTAGACCTACTAGGAGCCCTTAACGCCTACACAAACGTTATTAATAAACGGTATAATGATATACTACGTCTGACACCAAAGTCCGCTTCTTAATATAATACGACAACCCTGCGAATATCTATTAAGTTATTGTCTTAGCCTAAGCACCCTAACGCCATGGATATTAACACTGGAACCCTAGGATACGCCTTACTAGGGTCCTCTAAATAAGAACGACGCACTAAGCTAGGCCTCTGTTTTAAGTGTAGAAGTAGCTCTTACCTCTTTAACTACTGCTCCGTTCCCCTACCCTAACGCGAATTACGAACGGCTAACACTAGCAGCCGTTTACCGTATTAATCCTCTAGTTACTGTCCCCAATCTCTACCTAGTTCCAGCCCCGCATCCAGTAAGCACTACTTATGAGGACGAAGCTATAACTAATATACTATAAGAACTCCACCCTAATCGCCTCTAAAAGGAAGGTTTTGGAGCTAAGTTACTCTCTAGAATGGCGCTGCCTTAGGATCTTGTTAAATGCTTTAGATGTTATAAACTCTAACTCTTAGGATTGCAGCATAACCGTTAACTATTGTCTTTGGTAGAATGATTAATAGGTTAATGCTTAAGTCCTAATTAATATAGGAGCTAGTGGCATAGGATTTATTAACAAAATCTTTATATAAGATAATGGTTTTACTCTAACCCCCCTTAACCAGCATATTAACGTATTTGGATTTAATGGTAAACGTACTATTTTAGGCTGTATTACCTATATAGTATTCCTAAGACTCTAATACTTAAACCATAAAGAACTAATTAGGCTTTTTGTTACCACCTTAGGTTACTTAGTAATCCTTAGACAACCCTAGATAAAGCTATATAAGGTAACTATTAATTAGGACAACCTTAAGCTTCTATTTACCGCCTCCTGTTATAAGCAGAAGTGTCTTATGACCTACTACTTAGACCCTAAACTGAAATCTGGAAAATCCACCAAGATCCACTAGTTTAAAATTTCCACTAACGTTTACCCTATACCCAAGAAATCCACCTGATTCCACCTACCTAAGAATTCCACTAAATTCCACTATAAGATTTCCACCGACGTCTACCAAGAACCTAGAAATAATATATAACCACATAAACTAACTCTAACTACTATACCCCGAACCAAGCAGAAGCTTAAGCTTAATATACAAAAGTACTAAAAGAACTAGTACTCTACTATAAAAAGGATACTTAAAGAACCCAAACCTAAATCTAACACCGACTCTATACCTAACACTGAACTTGAACCTAAATAAGAAACTATATAAAAAACTAAGGACGATCCAAGTTCGCTTAACACCTTAGATATCTATATAATTGGAGCTACCCTATTAGCATAACTCGCTAAGAAACCTAAACATATAATCTTCGCTGTTATAATAGCCGATATTAAAAAGGCCTTAGCACTAAAGAAACACACCAACCCTGCTATAAAAGTACCAGTATGCCACCATAACAACCTAGAAGTATTTTTATAAAAGGAAGCCGATAAACTAGCAGAACACTAACTATATAACCATAAGATCGTACTTAAAGAAGGAAAACAGCTAGGATTTAGACCCTTATACGGAATGTCCCAAAACGAACTCTAAGTGCTATAGAAGTACTTGGACGAACACCTAAGTAAAGAATTTATTAGAGTAAGCTCTTTGCCTATAGCTGTACCTGTAATCTTTGTTAAGAAACCTGGCGGCGGTCTATACTTCTATATAGACTACCAAGCTCTTAATACTATTACTATTAAGAATTAGTACCCGCTCCCGTTAATTTAAGAGATACTAAACCGATTAAGTAAGGCTCGCTACTATATAAAACTTGACCTTATCCACGCATTTAACCGCCTCCGTATCGTAAAAGGAGATAAATAGCTTACTGCATTCCGTACTAGATATGGACTGTTTAAATACTTAGTAACACCGTTTGGCCTCGCAAATGCCCTAAGTTCATTTTAACACTTTATAAATAATACCTTATGACCTTACCTGGACGTTTTCTGTACTGCTTATATTGATGATATCCTAGTATATAGTAATAACCTAGCTAAATATAAGAAATATATTGACCTTATCCTAGAAGCCCTATGTGGAGCTAGACTATAATTAGATGTAAATAAATACAAGTTCTATAAAATAGAAGTTCTATACCTTGGACTTATTATCTCTATAAACGGCATATAAATGGACCTAAAGAAGATTAAAGTAATTATAAACTAGCAAGAACCTAAGAACGTTAAGGATATAAGAGCCTTTATAAGATTTGCTAATTTCTACTAATGGTTTATTAATAACTTCTCTGCCCTAGTTTTACCTCTTATGGCTCTAATATAAAAGGACAAAGCCTTTATCTTTAATAAGGAATATAAGAAGGCCTTTACCTATCTAAAAGTTATATTCACTACCGCACCTATACTCTAACACTTTGACCTAAACTAAAAGAGTGTTATAGAAGCTAATTCATCTAACTATGTCACTAGAGGCATTCTGTCTCAGTATAATAAGGAAGGAGTACTATATCTAGTAGTATACTTCTTAAAATAATTAAGTCCAGCTAAATATAACTACAAGATCTATAATAAGGAATTATTAGCTATTATTAGATATTTTAAACAATGGCGACCTAAACTAGAAGGTGCCAGATTTCCAATTAAGGTTTTTAGCAACTATAAGAATCTACAGTACTTTATAACTATAAAATAGCTAAGTTATTATTAAGCCCGCTAGTTAGAATATCTGTCTTATTTCCAATTCTTAATTATGTACTGCCTAGGCGTTTAAGGTTAAAAACCTAATACCCTAACTTAACGTTTACAAGACATAACAGTATAGGAAGAAGCGCGCGCCTACTATAATCAAACGCTGCTTTGCCCTGAATTATTTAATCCCCTAGCTAAAGACCTTATAGTACACATCCTTAAAATGACTAATTGATTAATTAAGCAGATTATAGTTAATAAATACCCAAATAATAAGTTTATCCAAGAGACACTTAAGTTAATTTAAGATGGCGTTAGACACTCTAAAAAGATCTCTCTAAGTAAATGTAAAGCTCGCGGAGACCGCTTATACTACTAGAACCGCCTAGTTATACCTAACCACAATAAACTTAAGCTCAAGCTCCTTAAACACGTATATAATCTACCAGTAGCCGGCTACCCAGGCTGAGGAAAAACCCTAGAGCTGCTCCAACGGGAGTACTACTGGCTAAATATATATAACACGACACGAAGGTATGTCTCCAGCTGTCACACCTGCCGACGAGCTAAAGCCTTATATAAGAAGTATAACGGCTTTCTAAAGCCACTGCCTATTCCGGACCGAAGATGGAAGGATATTTTAATTAACTTTGTTGTTGATCTCCCCATAAGTAAAGGCTGTGCAAATATTATAGTAGTTATAGACTAACTATCTAAAATAAGACACTTGATTGCCTGCCCTAATATATTAACACCTGCCGTCGCCCAACTGTTCCTAGATTATGTATGGAAACTCTATGGACTTCCTAAAACAATCGTCTTTAATAAAGGCCGCTAGTTTATCTTGGTGTTTTGGGAAGAACTAACTACCTAACTCCGCATTAAAGCGCTATTGTCTATGGTATATTACCCAGAAACGGATGGTTAAACAGAACGTGCAAATGCTATAATAGAACAGTATATTCGGATATACACGTCGTATTTACAGGACGACTAGATGGACTGGCTTACATTTGCTAAGTTTACTGCAAATAACTCCGTTTTAGAAACTATAAAGGTCTCCCCGTTCCTGGCTAATTACGGCTAGTACCCGCAAATAGGTTTTAAACCCTTTAGTAATGTTCCTCGCCTAGCTTATTAGGCCTTATAAGTTACAGAAGCAAACAAATTTATAAAGAAGATGGAAGAACTATAAGAGTTCCTTATTAACAAAATAACATGGGCCTAGTCTGTCTATAAAGCCGTAGCAAATAAGAACCAAACCCTAACACCAGCTTACTAAGTTAGTAACTTTGTCTAGCTAGATACAAGAAATCTAAACATAAAACGACCTACTAAGAAACTTAACTAGAAGAACGCCGGCCCTTATAAGGTTAAAAAAGTTGTCTCTCCTTATGCCTACTAACTAAAGCTCCCTAATACGGTTAAAATCCACCCTATATTCCATATATTAGTCCTCTACCCTGCCGTCCCTATATTAGACGCCCTACCTGGACAGATCTAAGACCCTCCCCCACTAGTTAAAGTGGATGGTGAGGATAAATACCTTGTTAAAAGAGTTAACGATATTAAGTATAACAAATAGAAACGCAAATATATATACCTTATAAAATAGAGAGGCTTTACTAAGCCCTTATAGGAACCCGTTAACTCTATAGGACTTATATAAGCTGTAGAAGACTTTTACGAACTCTACCCAGAACTACCTTAGCCCCATCTCACAGAAGCTCGAGTTTAAAGGGGGGGTACTGTTATAGGACTCCTCCGTGACACCTTATATACGTCTACCTATTTCCACCTATTTCCACCTACGCAGCAAGAAGAGACCGACCATAAGACGGCAATCTAATGGTAATCTACGGCAATCTAACGGCAATCTGCTGCATTCTGCCATATTCTGCTAAGTCCACCAAATCCTGCCAAGTTCTGCTAGGACCGCTACTTGAATCCTATTCTGCTCCATATACGTGTCGACCAAGCAACTAAACTAGCGATATATACCCTTTCTTCCCGTTTCCTTACCTTCTCTCCTTACGCAACGTCTTGACTTTATTATACAGTTTATGTACATAGCTTAATAATATCTACTTCGCTATATATTATCACCACTTATACTCACTCCGTGACATAGCCCTAGGCCTACTAGGTATGTAGAAAAGGGATCTAATATAGTGTTATAGAGTAGGCATAAACCGGGATATAATATACTAAACGAGGTAGTAATTAAGAAGGCTATATATATATAACTATGCGTGGTTAATATAAAGACATTAGATAAAGAAGAAGAATCTTTAGGTATTAGGTTAGGTATAAATAGGGGTTGTAGGGGAATATGCGTAGGTGTCTCGGGACGAACGTAAGCACGGGTCAAGAACGTCAAAAATGCGCAGAGACGTAAGAACGAGTAAGTCCCGTAATAGTACCCCCCCCTTACTTCTAAGCTCCTGCAAGGCGTGTCGTGTATACCAAAAAAACCCATTATAGGAAAAAAATTTATCAGCCCTTCTCCGCCCTTCTATATCCTACGTTTACAGGTTCCGCCAGTTCAGTCCTTCTATATTTCATCGCTACTACTAACTTATTAGGCCCGAAGCATAGCCCAGCTTCTATTGCCAGCTACACTCCTGTCCTTATCACTTAGAGACACATTACTGAAGCTTATTTAGTCCCTTCCTCGCTTCTAGCAGCTCTATGGTCTTCCCTTGTTATCCTACTCCAGGTCCCCCTAAAAAATAGCCCCGATTTTTGGTATAAAACTGGCAATTTTGGTCCAAAATAGGCGTTTTTAGGTGGTATTTATGGCTTATTCGGCAGTATAATACGGTTGGTACGGTGGTCGTGGTCATGGTATAGGTCGGTACAGTTCGTATATAGGCTCTTGTCGGTGGCAGTATGGTGCCGGCGTGTTTGTGTATCTAGGGAGCGAAGCTCTACCTAGCCGTGTTCGGGTCGTAGGCTTATCGGCACGACGGGTTATTGGGTTTGTAGGCATATCGGCACAAGGCTTATTGGTTTGCAGGGCAGTACAGTGTGGAGACTTGTTAGATTTGTATGGCAGTAACGGGGCCAGGTCAGTAGGACAGCAGTACGATGCCAGTGTTAGGGTTTGGGTTCGGGTCGTCATGCAGTAGGATGCGAGCCATATGAGGTCAAACCGGAGGGGCAGTAACGTGCTCATTTAAAATTGGTAGCAGTAGGGTGCAAGCCAGATCGTCTCATAGGCGTAACGGCACGAGGTCTTGTCGGCAGGTCCGTATGCAAATTGGCGCGGAGTCTTGTCGTACCAGATTAGAGACCCAACGTCCCAGTCTACCTGCAGCCAGTAGCTCTATTCCTACCCTCGCAAGGCGTAGAAGGCATGCTCCACAACCAGTAGCCCTAGGCCCGCTAGGTACGTAGAAAAGGGATCCAATATAGTGTTACGGAGTAGGCACGAACTGGGATACAATGTACTAAACGAGGTAGTAATTGAGAAGGCTACGTACACGTAACTATGCGTGGTTGATACAAAGACATTGGATGAAGAAGAAGAATCTTTGGGTGCCAGGTCGGGTATAAATAGGGGTTGTAGGGGAACGTATGTAGGTGTCTCAGGACGAACGTGAGCACGGGTCAAGAACGTTAAAAACGCGCAGAGACGTAAGAACGAGTGAGTCTTGTGATAGGGATAAAAGGAGAGTATCTGTGTTATAGGACACCTCTGTAATACCTTATACACGCCCACCCGTGTCTACCTGTTTTTACCAACGTAGTAAGAAGAGACTAACCGCGAGATAACAATTTAATGGCAATCTGCCGGCAATCTACGGCAATTTGCCGCATTCTGCTATATTTTACCAAGTCTACTAAATCCTGCTAAGTTCTGCTAGGACCGCTACTTAAATCCTATTCTACTCTATATATATATTAACTAAGCAACCAAACTAATAATATATACCTATTTTTCCCATTTCCTTACCTTTTCTTCTTACGCAACGTCTTAACTTTATTACGCAGTTTATATATATAGCTTAATAACATCTACTTTGCTATATATTATTACCGCTTATGCTCGCTCCGTAATACTATATTACGTTAACCCTATATACTACTCTCTAAAATGCAGAACAACCCTAAAGCCCCTATAATAGCTGCTAGTATTATATCCGCACTCTAAGAACAATTGGCAGAGATATAGAAGTCCTTTATAGACGCCCTTATATAGAACTAAGCCACTTTAATATAATAATAAGCCGAATAAGAGGTATAATACCTATAAATAATTAAGGACCTCTAAGAAGAAGTCAATACCCTTAAAATGCCTATAATAGGGCCTTAAAACTAAACGCCTTCTCTAGAGATAAATATGCAGGATAAGAGTCCTAAACTTATAGTAGCTATTTACCCCAAACTAACTACTACACTATAATAATCTAAACAACTACCAGACCCTCTAATATTTACTAGTAAATAATAAAAACTCTAATTATTCCTAAGCCGGCTTAAAAATAAGCTAACTAGTAATATTAACTACTACTTAACTAAAGCCAATTAACTCTACTATGCCCTAAGTTAACTAAAAGAAGACGTAGCTAACCTTATTAAACCTCTTTAACCAAACTTAGTACTAAGCCTAGTTATGCTTCTTAAAGCTATATATAGTAACCTAAACCGCTAAGCTACTACTTAGAGAAAGATAAACCACATAGCTTAAGGAATAAAAAGCTTTCTAGTATACTTCTCTAAATTTAACTGTTATATAAAGGAAATAGGCTGGAATAACTCCGCACTAATTAACAGCCTTATTAAATCCCTAAGTCCTAAACTAAAAACCTCCCTAATTAGTGTAAACTTACTAGGAGCCCTTAACGCCTACGCAAATATTATTAATAAATAGTATAATAATATACTACGCCTAATACTAAAGTCTACTCCTTAATATAACACGACAGCTCTATAAATATCTACTAAGTTATTATCTTAGCCTAAGCACCCTAACGCTATAGATATTAACACTGGAACCCGAGGATATGCCCTACTAGGGTCTTCTAAATAAGAATAACGTACTAAGCTAGGCCTCTGCTTTAAGTATAAAAGTAACTCCTACCTTTTTAACTACTGCTCCGTCCCTATACCCTAACGCAATTTATAAATAGCTAACACTAGCAGCCGTTTACTATATTAATTCTCTAGTTACTACCCCTAATCTTTACCTAGTTCTAGCCCCGCATTTAATAAGCATTATTTATAAGAACAAAGCTATAACTAATACGCTATAAGAATTCCGCCCTAATTGCCTTTAAAAAGAAAGTTCTAGAGCTAAGTTGCTCTCTAGGACGACGCCGCCTTAAGATCTCGTTAAATACTTTAGATGTTATAAACTCTAACTCTTAGGATTATAGCATAACTGTTAACTATCGTCTTTAGTAGAATAATTAATAGGTTAATACTTAAGTCCTAATTAATACAGGAGCTAGTAGCATAAGATTTATTAATAAGATCTTCGCGTAAGATAATGGTTTTACTTTAGCCCCCCTTAATCGGCATATTAACATATTTAGATTTAATGGCAAATATACGGTCTTAGGCTGTATTACCTATATAGTATTCCTAAGACTCTAATACCTAAACCACAAAGAACTAATTAGGCTTTTTGTTACTATCCTAGGTTACTTAGTAATCCTTAGACAACCTTAGATAAAGCTATATAAGGTAACTATTAATTGGGATAACCTTAAGCTACTATTTACCGCTTCCTATTGTAAGCAGAAGTACCTTATAACTTAGTACTTAGACTTAAAACTGGAACTAAAAAAATCCACCAGAATCCACCAGTTTAAAATTTCTACTAATATTTATCCTATACCTAAGAAATCCACCTAATTCCACTAACCTAAGAATTCTACTAATTTCCACTAATATAAGATTTCTATTAACGTCTACTAAGGACCTAAAAATTATACTAAACTATATAAACTAATCCTAACTACACTACCGCCTTAGACTAAGTAGAAGCTTAAGCTTAATATATAAAAGTATCAGAAGAACTGGTATTCTACTATAAAATGGATACTTAAAGAACCCAAACCTAAATTTAATACTAATTCTATACCTAATACTAAACCTAAACCTAAATAAGAAACTATATAAGAAACTAAGAATAACCTAAGCTCGCTTAACACCTTAGATATCTATATAATTAGAGCTACCCTATTAGCATAACTTGCTAAAAAACCTAAATATATAATCTTCGCCGTTATAATAGCCAATATTAAAAAGGCCTTAGTACTAAAGAGGCACACTAATCCTGCTATAAAAGTACTAGTATACCACTATAAGCATCTAGAAGTATTTTTACGAAAGAAAGCTAATAAGTTAGTAAAGCACTAACTATATAACCACAAGATTATACTTAAAGAAGGAAAATAGCTAGGATTTGGACCCCTATATAGAATGTCCCAAAATAAACTCTAAGTGCTGTGGAAGTACTTAGACAAACACCTTAGTAAAGAATTTATTAGAGCAAGTTCTTCGCCTATAGCTATACCTATAATCTTTATTAAGAAACCTAGTAGCGGTCTATACTTTTATATAGACTACTAAGCTCTTAATACTATTACCATTAAGAATTAGTACCCGCTCCCGTTAATTTAAGAGATACTAAACTAATTAAGTAAGGCTTGCTACTATATAAAGCTTAACCTTATCTATGTATTTAACCACCTCTATATTACAAAAGGAGATAAATAGCTTACCATATTCCGCACTAGGTATAAACTATTTAAATACTTATTAACGCTATTTAGCCTTATAAATGCCTTAAGTTTATTTCAGCACCTTATAAATAATACCCTATAACCTTACCTGGACGTTTTCTATACTGCTTATATTAATAATATCTTAGTATATATTAATAACCTAACTAAGTATAAGAAACACATTAACCTTATCCTAAAAGCTCTACGTAGAGCTAGCCTATAGTTAGATATAAATAAATGCAAATTTTATAAAACGGAAGTCCTATACCTTAGACTTATTATTTTTATAGATAGTATATAAATAGACCTAAAGAAGATTAAAGTAATTACAAACTAGTAAGAACCTAAAAATGTTAAGGATATAAGAGCCTTTATAGGATTTGCTAACTTTTACTAATAGTTTATTAACAACTTCTCTACTTTAGTTTTGCCCCTTATAGCTCTAACCTAAAAGGATAAAGCCTTTATCTTTAATAAGGAATATAGGAAGGCCTTTACCTATCTAAAAGCTATATTTACTACTGCATCTGTACTCTAATACTTTAACCTAAACTAAAAGAGTGTTATAAAAGCCAATTTATCTAACTATGTTATTAGAGGCATCCTATCTTAGTATAATAAGGAAGGAGTACTATACCCTATAGTATACTTTTTAAAATAACTAAGTCTAGCTAAATATAACTACGAGATCTATAATAAGGAATTATTGGCTATTATTAAATATTTTAAACAATAGTAACCTAAACTAGAAGGCGCTGGATTTCTAATTAAGGTCCTTAGTAACTATAAGAATCTATAGTACTTTACAACTATAAAATAGTTAAGTTACTGTTAAGCTCGCTAGTTAGAATATCTATCTTGTTTCTAATTCTTAATTATATACCGCCTAGGCGTTTAAGGTTAAAAACCTAATGCCCTAACCTAATGTTTATAAAATATACTAGTATAGGAAGAAGCACGCGCCTACTATAATTAAACCCTGCTTCGCCCTAAATTATTTAATCCCCTAGCTAAAGACCTTATAGTACACGTCCTTAAAAAGACTAATTAATTAATTAAACAGATTATAATTAATAAATACCTAAATAATGAGTTTATCTAAGAGATACTTAAGCTAATTTAAGATGGCGTTAGACGCTCTAAAAAGATTTTTCTAAGTAAATGTAAAGCTTATAGAGACCGCTTGTACTACTAGAACTGCTTAGTTATACCTAACCATAATAAACTTAAGCTTAAGCTTCTTAAACACGTATATAACCTACTAGTAGCTGGCTACTTAGGCTATAAAAAAACCCTAGAACTACTCTAATAGGAGTACTACTAGCCAAATATGCATAATATAATATAGAAGTACGTCTCTAGCTACTATACCTGCTGACGAGCTAAAGCTTTATATAAGACATATAACAGCTTTCTAAAGCTATTGCCTGTTCCGGACTAAAGATAGAAGGACATCTTAATTAACTTTGTTATGGATCTTCCCGTAAGTAAAGGCTGCGCAAATATTATGGTAGTTATAGATTAACTATCTAAGATAAGATACTTAATCGCCTGACCTAATATATTAATACCTGCCGTTGCCTAACTGTTCCTAGATTATATATAGAAACTCTATAGACTCTCTAAAACAATTATCTCTAATAAAGGCAGCTAGTTTATCTCTATATTTTAGAAAGAACTAACTACCGAACTCTATTAAAGCACTATTATCTATAGCATACTACCTAAAAACAGATGGTTAAATAGAATATGTAAATGCTATAATAGAACAATATATTTAAATATATACGTTGTATCTATAAGACAACTGGATAGACTGGCTTATATTTACCGAGTTTACTATAAATAACTGCATTTTGGAAACTATAAAGGTCTTCCTATTCCTAGCTAACTACAGCCAGCATCCGCAAATAGGTTTTAAACCCTTTAGTAATATCCCTTACCTAGCCTATTAGGCCTTATGGGTTATAGAAGCAAATTAATTTATAAAAAAGATGGAAGAACTATAAGAGTTCCTTATTAACAAAATAATATAGGCCTAATCTGTCTATAAAGCCGCAGCAAATAAGAACTAAACCCTAGCACTAGCCTATTAAATTAGCAACTTTGTCTAGCTAAATATAAGAAATCTAAACACAAAACAACCTACTAAGAAACTTAATTGGAAGAACGCCGGCCCTTATAAGGTTAAAAAAGTTGTCTCTCCTTATGCCTACCAATTGAAGCTCCCTAATATGGTTAAAATCCACCCTATATTCTATATGTTAGTCCTCTATCCTACCGCCCCTATATTAGACGCCCTGCCTAGACAGATTTAAGACCCTCCCCTACCAGTTAAGGTAGATAGTAAGGATAAGTACCTTATTAAAAGAGTTAATAATATTAAGTATAATAAACGGAAACGCAAATATATATACCTTATAAAATAGAGAGGCTTTACTAAGCCCTTATAGGAACCCGTTAACTCTATAGGACTTACACAAGCTATAGAAGACTTTTACAAACTCCACCTAGAACTACTACAGCCCCATCTTGTAGAAGCTTAAGTTTAAAGGGGGGGTACTATTATGGGACACCTCTATAACACCTTATACACGCCTACCTATATCCACCTGTTTCCACTAACGCAGTAAGAAGAGACTAACCATAAAATAACAATCTAATAGCAATCTGCCAGAAATCTACGGCAATTTACCGTATTTTGCTATATTTTACTAAGTCTACTAAATCCTACTAAGTTCTGCTAGGACCGCTACTTAAATCCTATTCTGCTCTATATATATATCGACCAAGCAACCAAACTAATAATATATACCCATTCTTCCCATTTCCTTACCTTCTCTCCTTATATAACGTCTTGACTTTATTACGCAGTTTATATATATAGCTTAATAATATCTACTTTGCTATATATTATCACCGCTTATGCTCGCTCTGTAACAATCTGGTTTGGTACTAGAGATATATAGTAGAGTTAATAGTATAAAGAGGACTAAAAAGACACAGAGCAAAGACTTAGAAATTTTAAGAAATTATAAAGTACCTATAAGAGCACTACCTGTTTATTATATATAGGGATTATAGCAGTATGCTACTTTTATATAAACTATTACCAAAACTAAGAATAAAGGTATCCCTAAAGTATAAAGTTAATTCCTAGTACTAGGGCATTCTAGAGGTACTAGAGAGACACTATATAAAGCTATTTTATAAGAAGAAAAAAAGAATAAGATAATAACTTAAATACTAGAAGTAGTAACAGGAGCCTCCTTCTTTATCTTAACATCATTATTAGCAGTATTATTAGCACTTCCATCCCTAAAAGCATTAGCATTCTCACTAATATTCTTTTTAGAGCGGTAAAAATTAGATAGATTACTATGGCCGGGGATCTAACAGGGAGAACGTTTATCTTTATTACTATTCTTAGTACTATCTCTAGGTTCTAAATCAGGATCTAGATAGGGATTAGAAAGTTAATAACTAAAGAGTTAGTATAGTTCCCAAATATATTACTAAAGAGACTTATCTAGCTAGAAAGGCCTGCGTAAGAGTGCAAATATTATCATTTATAAGAGTAAGCTGCTTATATATACGCTCCTAGACATTATATATCTAAGATTACTGCATCTCTATAGCAGTAGAAACCCTTATTAAATTAAAAAGGCTGTAAGTAATAGAAGACACCTTCTATTTTTATTTTTTACTATTTTAATATAGACGGAAATCCCTAATAGCGCGTTAGAGCTAGTAAGCCTTATATATATAAACAGCGGGGACGGCCCGTAAGGGCCAAGCACAGTATATCGCCATGTCCAGGATCGTCAATTCTACATGGGGTCCATGCTTCCAGAGGTCACGCCTACTATATACAGCAGTTGTCCGGCCAACCATGACGTA
>Ga0307507_10008493_pt1 | contig 14166 bp, 6 predicted proteins | sample 7_EM_MG_FD_207223 | JGI IMG/M metagenome (GOLD analysis project Ga0307507, IMG submission 207223) | Populus trichocarpa ectomycorrhiza microbial communities from riparian zone in the Pacific Northwest, United States - 7_EM | ecosystem: Host-associated > Plants > Roots > Unclassified | place... | reverse complement strand
GAATTTTGCTAGAGAGTGTGGATAATTGTTTTTAAAGTGTTCTATAATATTTTAGAACTTTTAAAAAAAAAAAAAAAATTTTTCTTTATGCTTCATGTATCATTTCTAAGTTCCAGTATTATTCAGTTCAACAGAATTCTGTGGTAGATACGGACCTCTGGACCTCCGTATCTACTTGAAAAAAAAGTATAGTATGGTAAGGTAAAGTAATGGTAAGTTAATTGTTTCTGGGTGTGCCAAGATTACATGAAACAGCAAAGTAAGCTAAGTTTTTTCCACATTTTTAACTTTGAATACCCCTAGTTTACCCTGCGAGCAAAGTTGATGAGACTCCGGGTAAAAAAAAGAAATTATCGTTTTTTGCCACGCTTGCTTTGATAATTCACATTACGATACGGTAAGCCAATCGCAAGCCACAGCGCAAGCGAAGCCCCCGGAGCCAGCCCGGGGGCTCAAGAGCCTCGAGGGCAAACACGACACCTAACCAACGGTGGCTCCCTATCAATTTCTATCCTCTTCTCTAGTATCCCTTACCGTAGTCTGTCAGGTGCTGCGCCCAAGAAATCTGGTTTACTAAAGAAATTTTCAAATCCGGCCAAGAAAATAACGGGATCTGGGAAGTGTCCTTCCTTAACTGGAAATAAAATAAAAGGATTTCAAACTGAGACTTGTTACCACCGATCTCTTGGGCGCTCTTAATAAATACCGGTATTTTGCATACTGGTACTCGAGCACCCCCCAAGGACAATATTGATACCGACGGACATGCCCATGCTGCCCTAACTGATGGCTACGGTAAATGACTCACCTTTCCGGCACATGATTTTGTGAGAAGAGGACGTGATTTCCAAATTGAAGCATCCCGCACCCATCACCAGGATGCCCCGCTCCATTAACTCACGAACCGACTGCAGAAATCCTTACTCTTTTTGCCACCTAGCACACGTCCTGAGCGGGTCCAACCGAGCCTCTAATAATAGCAATGAGAGCCCAAGCAGGCCAAGCTAGCATCTCTGGATGAAGGAAAGAAATATTAATACACCAACCAATTTACTGGAGCGCCGATATTGCTCATAGGCATAAGCACACCTTTTCCGGAGGCCGGTCGAGAGAAAAAAACCCTCCCGCCCCCATAGGCACGAACAAGCCGAGTGCGGTTCCCCGACAGCAGATAGAAAAAACATATCGGGGATCAAGATTGTAAGGTATGGGAGTGGGCTAACTTAGGGCATGGCAATCACGAATGAAATGTCGTATCTGCTTGGTGTTGCTGCACGAACGTATTGTGCTAAGGTTAACTCTCCAAGACTCTTCAACTTTGATTCCTTTTTTCTCTTGATTCCTCCTCTTTCTCCCCTTACTCCTCGTCCTTTTTCCTACCATAAACCGCGACATTTAGTTCCAGCTGCACTGCACGTATGATACAGTAGGTGGACGATTTTTTATGTTATGTGGCCCCGACTGCTCCGCAGCACTCTGAGTGGGGATGTTTTTTTTGATTTTTTTTTGATATCAACGACTAGCGCCAAAATATGTGCTGGTCTTGGCAAGCGCTTGCTGTCTCTCATCGAGGGGGCTGTTTGGGGTTGTTAAGATTCTCCCGTCGATGAACGGAAAAAAGTAAAACCTTGAATTGAACTTTCAAAGTGCTATCGGTATCCGAGACACAAGAGCACTCTGAATACGCCAGCTATTGATGTTGCTTAATTCGCTATCTCTCAGTGGCACCTGCAAGTTTCCTAGCACCGGCTACGTACCGCCGAAAAAGGGTGGGCGAAGGTTAGTTCTAGCATATCAAGGTCCCTGACATGCAAAGCCAATGTGCAAGCTTTCAAAATTGGGGATCACAAGCAGGTCTTGAGCGAACCTTGCAGCAAACTCTCTCTGCCCTGATTTCTGTCCTGAAAAAGGTAGATTCTATTTTTATTTTTTACCTCCTTTCCCCTCACAAAAAAGCCTTGAAGCCGGTACCAACATCCATAGGCTACTAAAAGCCAAACCAGCAACCAGATCGGTCCACTGACATCTCCCATTATCTATTCCCCACACTTCGATCGACAATGCAAGCCGCTCCAAAGGTTCTAGTCATCCCGGTAAGACATGCCCGAGTTTCTGCCGGCTGCTGCGCCCAGCTAGAAATGCAGATATGTCCGAGATGTACTGTCCTATTAGCAGAACTACCAACCTTTTTTCCGTAAACATATTGACAACAAGCAGCTAAGATTCAAACCCATTTTCCAACTTCCACAAGATCGAGATTAATTCTGGGGGCTCGAACACAGCATAGCATCATATCGTAATCCCTCGAGGGAAAACGACGAAATTTTGTGTAGCCAAGAATTGCGTAATCCGCAGTCACTTTGCCACAGGATCAGCAAGTGGTTAGCCACAGGTCAAGAAAGTGCCAGAGCGACTGTGCATTGCGCAATTCTTAGGTTTCGCTGTTTCACCTCTCCAAGGAATACCTTTTGACGTGGGGAGCCCAGGTGAAGTATTGAGGAAGTTCTTTAATTGTTTTAGGCCTCCCGGTAGTTGCGATACCCAACGAGAACCCGAAGAGCCGCCACTATGCCGGTATCATAGCCTATCTAGCAAACCCTAGAAAGAAAGGAAAAAAAGAAAAGAGAGGGAAAAACCTGTATTCAACATGAACCAGTTTCACTTATGATAACTCAATGCCGATCAAGCACCCAGCACACCACCCCCACTCAGGTGTGCCGATAAAAATCGGAAAAGTGATCGTCCAGATTTGTTGTTGCAATGAAAAGATAATTGCAAAAAAGGTGGAGGCTGGTGATTTTGACAGACAAGAACAGAGAGGGGATTCAGCCATGATATCCAACAATGACAGGATGATAGGGACTTTGCAGTTTCGCATACAGAGTGGAATCCTAGCGATCTGGTTAGTCCAGGACCGCATTTGCCTCACACTCAGAGCCTTTTTGCAAAATCCCTAATAATAAGCGGCAAGTCAAAAATATGAGCCTCAAATAGCCTGGGCATATCAGTTGGCTACACTTGTAGGAAATACTTTCAACCCTTTCAGTCTCATGGAGCAACATGGATGAAATTTCGAGGTAGTCTAACTAGTCCTGGTTTCTAATGTTTTTGTTTTGTTTTCCTTTCCAGACAACTTTATCATTCAATCAAAACATTCTATCCCTGGTCTATCAGCGCGGCCGAGTTGAAGTTTGACACTTTGTGCGGGAAGCACCGCTTTAGGTGTCCAACTTCAACTCGGCCGCGGGGTGGAGCATAACCAGAAGTATATTTCCGGCGTTTCTGGGAAATACCTAGCTTGTTTATATTGCCTTTACCATGGAAGGAGCACACCGACACACCGCATCACCTATGCCGGTAACTATTTGCCGTTGGAACAAAAAGAAACGACAATCAACCGCCCCCTTCCCCCTTCCCGTACCAAGGGGAGAGCAGAGATACCCAAACCGGCGACTAGATTACTTCCTAACTCGTTTCCCTCTCCTCTTACTCTTTCCTCCTGGTAAATTATGCAATGGCCTTAGTAACTATCTCCAATGCGGGTACGAACCTCCTAGCTAGACACAACTAGCCATGTTTATATATAATATCATTGGTCCCCTGCTCACAATTCAGCCCGCGGAGCACCGGATGCGCGCGGTACATTCCTACGTGTGCTTATGCACATATCTGCAGGATGATGTCAGCCAAAATGAAAGCACATTACACGCGGAGATATCCGATCCCTACCCCCCTGCCCTCTCCTTGAGAATCTCGCCAGCGCGAAATCGTGTAGAATAGATGAACCCTAACCCGACACCTTGCTAGGCAGGCTACTCGAGTAGAAGGGGATACGAGTAGGGGTGTTGGTTAGAATAGGGTTTTGTTCTCCTTGTAGAATTTATTGGGCGGCGGTTTAACAATTAGAAGTTTCCCCATTCACTAGATCATCACCTGTGGCATTCTAGGATAGTGTGGCAGGAAGGTCGTGTTTTGCCATATTCACAGACTATCACTCGAGTTGTAGTGTACGGGTTGTGGAGAGGCGATGTTGTTGACACTCCTGCTATCCACGTTCCCTCCCAACCCGCAAATGAATAGTGAGCTATCATACTAACAATGTTGAGAAGGGGGGCTAAAGCTATCCACGAACGTGATTACTTATCCATTACTCCTTTACCCTCGAACCCCCTCTCAACAAACAGTTTCAAAAGGTGGGTGACCCATATACGGTACCGGTCTCGGCCATACGAGTCAGTGAGATGTCGTCAATTTAAACTACGGGACATGCGGTAGATAAGCTTCCGATAAGCACTGCCCCGACCCTTCCCGGCGATTTAGGCTCGCGTGGCGCCGGGCCATTCGCAGTAATACGACGCCATTCCAAGTTTTCTTTTTCTTTTCTCCTTGCTTTCTTGCACGCTTGGTTTCACCAGTGTAACGGTGATATCACCGAATTGGTGGATTTATTTTGTCTTACTTCATACTTTCTCCAAAGATAAGTGGGGGAGATCCTCGATTAAGCTGTAAATCAGGCATCTAGCTGTCTATTAATACCCAGATCATTGGGTTTCATTTCCCCCCCCCCTTTCTCCCCCCCCCTTCCCTTCTTTTTTCTGCCTACTTTTCTCTACGCACTGCGCACCATCATACTGGATTTGGAATCACATGAGGTTCGGCACGGTACGATTACCGATAATCTAGGAACAAATACCGCAAATATCTAGCAATCAATCGATCGAAGTTTTTACTTTTTCTTCTTCTAGGTCTATCCCATAAGATCCCGACCTTCTCTCTCCCGCTGTCAAACTGTCGATCCCCCTACCCCTCCTCCTCTCTCCCTTTTTTTATTTTTATTTTACGGAAAAGAGATGCTTCTCCTTCGGCTAGGTTTATCGCATATTAAAATTTCCTCTCGCCATACCAAATAATTGGCAAAAATCCCCCACGGACACAAACCGTTTACTCAAGATAAGGGTGGATATTCCCATTATGAGCTCTTTCCCTCGCCTAGTCCACCAAGTCCTGACAATACTCACGTCTAATCTAATCCCTCAATCTCGGCCATGTGTCTTAACCCCATAGCCCCGAACTCTGTATGTATGTATCCACGCTCAGGTATGTTTGCAAATGGTATAACCTCCCCGCCCTTCTGATTAGCCGGTCACACGCCCAATAGCAGCCTCATGAGCTCGTGCTGAATGTCTAGGAATCCCGTCCTCTCGATGATGGCTTCCGACTCGCGGCGTTCACCAGGTCGTAGAATTTCTAGACCGATAGGCTCTGGTGGAGGGTGGTGTGGTCGTGGGGGGGGGGTTCATTTGGTACCCTCCCATCCCGATGTAGCCGCTGGGTTTGCAGTGGCTATATTCTAAGGCTAAGGTAAGTCGGGTTGGTGGTGGAGGGGGGTGCAGGAGGGGGTTGCCTTTTTTAAAAAATTTCCTACTATTCACTTGAATTCTTGAACGAGCAATGCTTCCCAGTACATTTCTAGCACTAGCTAAATGTCGTGTGCGTATCAAGTCAAAGTAATCCCTTTCGAATGACCACACACCCACCCCCCGCATTGCCCACTAGGAAGTGACGCCCGATGGTCTGGTGTGTGATAGTATCGGCTCTCCCGGATACCCCACCACACCCTACATACCGGTGATGTCTCCACATACCTGATGGTCGCCAACATACACGTCTAGCTAAATTTGGTTTAAATCTATTCCTACATCTTATATCGTAGGACGTCGTCTAGCAGGTTCCATTTACCCCAGGTGAGATTGATACCCCGGATGCTCCCCAAACGCCAGTAAGCATGAGGTGTCAACAGAAGAAGAAGGAGAAGAGAATTTATCAAAAATCAGAGGTTATAGATTTGCTTCGCCCGCCTTAGTTACTCAGGAACCTGTTTTCAAACTCCTAAGGCCTTTTTGAGAAGCGATGAATTTCGTTGCTAGAGTCGCTTTTTAGGTGGGTAGGTTTTCGTCGCATAGTGCTAGGGCTTTTAATACTATCAGGAGTACGGTAGTATTAAGGATATTTCTATGATAATATTATCATACCTGAAACAAGATGAGGTAGATAAGGGAGGGCTGCCTCCCAGAATCAATTGCTTAAACCCCAGTTCCTGTACTGATATCAAATATATTGGCTGGGCTTGGTGGGACTGTTGCGAGGGGTAATCATTCGTCGAGAAGCAGTAAACATGTGGCGTAGAATGTCGAGCCCATTTAGAATACCGGCATAATAATATCATAAGGTATTTTTAGAAATAGATAGACAAAGTGAAGAACTTGCGATAATGAAGATATCAACCTCTCTTTGTTCCCTCTACTCTAAGTATGATATTGTATATCAGGGCGGGTTAATTGAGTCATATCTCCTCTGGGTGGACCTCGCTGCCCTGATACTCCTTGGCCTAGTTAGTTCCGGTTCCAAAGCCAGGGATTATGATTATCGTTTACAGTCTCTGATACAGTAGCCAGGAATTCCCTCCCTCCCCCTTCCTCGAAGATATCGTATAAAATAGGAATGAAAATGAAAATAAAAAGTATATAAAACGCTATGAAGAGCGTGTCATGCAATTTACATGGGGCTATCTGTACAGTATAGTAAAGGTAAGACAGGAGAGCCCCTAGGATTAACGAGGGCAAAAAAGTAACTGTCGTGAGGTTATTATTATAGAAAGGCATGGGCTCCTAAAAAAAACAGAATTTAATGAGATAGAGTAGAACTCATGCATTATAAGGTTCTTACGAATGCCAAATAAGTAAGGATGATATAATATCAAGTTGGAGATATTCTATCGTAACATGAATTTTATTTTATTTTAATTTTAATTTTTTACACCCTCAACTTGGCCCTGAAGTATAATAGAAGGAAACTCGTTGGAGCAGTATTGCCTAAAATCTTAATTCTATTAAGGCGATTCCATCCATCTTCTAATCACCATCCAATAACAAGATATTTGATGCGTTTTGAGTAGTGGCCGTGAAGGATTAAGTTGTAGTGCCGGCACCGCATACTACCCATTGCTCAATCACCTCCCTACTCTCACTCCGTACGATATAGCAGGCAACTATGCAAGAATCATACCAGATCTACCCATTCCCTATAGATAATAACTAAAGTTGGGAGAAGGGAAATGGCTCTTCATTATATCGACAACCAGTCCTATCATACTACCCACCCACACCTAAATTTCCTATTCACGCAGATACCCGGCACCAAATGGCCAACCCAAGCATCGACACCCAATGAATGACAAAACAAATACCCCATCCTACAACCTAACCTCTTAGCCCCCCACAGCAAACTTCACCATGAACCAAGTTCCTAAACCGATGCGGTATAGAAGCTACCTCAACCTCAGCTGAAGGGGAATGGTAAGATGTCGAACGGGATATCACGTTATCACATATACTCGTGGAGGTACAATAGTCTCGACAGATTCTCCCTATCCGTAGCTAGGCTATATATCCCTTGATAGCCTGATGGTAAAGTATCATACAACCAACGGGGAAAAAGGAAAATCGGGAAACGTGATGAGGGATTCTGGAGGTCTGAAGTAGTTGGAAGCGTTTGGCATACTCGAGACGATTGATTTCGGAGTTTCTAACACATCTTTTCCGATTATTATTATTATTTGTTTTTTTTTTCTTCTTCTTCTCGTGCTTGGAGTATGATACTACACCCCTCTGCATTGATTATGTCATTAGGTATTCGGGTAGTTGGTTGCCCTGAAACCTTAAACTGAAGCTTACAGATAGTACAGTAACGTACCCCACGGCGAGTCGAAACACACGGTGACACGAAACAAATGGTAACCCGCCATCTACGAGTAGTAGGGAGCATAAAGTGGGTGAGAGGGGTTCTGTCAATAAAGTTCTGTCCGATTAGAAACTTCACCGGAGGAAATTGTGTTATAATATTATTATTATGATAATATTATTATCGTACCTTCTCAAAAACGAGCTATTCCGAGTTTAGGGGTTTTGGGTCAGGTTGGCTCCAAGGGCCTGTTTTGATTATCCAGGGCAATCGAGGAGCCAGGTATGTACCTCTTACTAGGGGCACTGTGTACCCCACTTCCCACCATACACTAGGTTAAATATCATGACAGTAATCCGAAAGTACTCACTGAACCGAAACACGCCATTTCTAGTATCCAACAATGCAATGATGCAACAAGGCAAAGCAGAAGTAGCTAATCACACTCATGCTCGTAAGAAAAAGGTGGCCCGAGAAAAAGCCAAAATTCTGCTTTAACAACGGGATGTCTCATACCAAAGTACCTATCATAACTTATACTTTCTTTAGTTTTCTGTTCTCGGATGGCCCATTACTTAACAAGACTATTATTTCTATTCTATTTCATCTAACACCACAAATATGAAGGTGCTAAAAGTATGCCCTTGGGATTTCTACTTTCAACAAAGCATTTTCTCTCTACAATTTAGATGCAGATATGCAAAAACACTTATAAACTAACTATTTACACCTCAACTTAAAAATTTAATTAGTTCATATTTTTATGAAACATAATATATTTAATAAGCATTGATTTTCTTTACACATGCTGAACATCCCTCCGGACCTAGAGGGGTTCGTTGCTAGTATACTAGACTCTATTGTGATCAGGAAGCCATCCCTCCAATTCCCAAGGTGATTCTACATTAAGAGACCCCGACGTATCCCCTCCTCCTCTGCAGAAAGGCTCGGACTAGTGAGCTATCTCAAATCAGGGTCGGTAGGTAGAACTAAATTACGGTGGGGTAGAATACTGTAGGCCGAGGGATGGACCTATCGGCATGGCTGCCGGGGTTCAGTCTTAGTGGATCGCTCAGATACAGGGGAGCACCGGCATTAGAGTGCAATTTAGAGTATGCACCTGGACAATGTTATATACGAGGGAGAATAAAACGAAATCCCTGAAGAAAACAAACACAAGTTAATAGGACCACATCGGTAACCACAAGGCCAAAGCTGCAGAAGTTGGCTTAAGTGGGCTTTAGTATCGTATGAGCCTGAATCTAAGCTCGACCGTCATATGATAACCCGGGATGCTAGCGCTCAGGAACGAGATTCTCAGAAATTGGGCCATCGCACAAAAAAGAACACTTTCCGACCCCATGAACACTTCGAATTTCCTATTAGTGCCCCAAGTAACTTATCGTGGAGAGGGTTTAATGCAAACGGGGTGATATGGTTTCTACGGGAACACCTCAAGGGCTTTTAATACACTCTTCTACCAATGTTTTATAGGCTATAAAATGGGAGGACGGAAGTCCGTCTTTATAGTGCCCCCAATTCTTATGTATATGAATATTAATCATACCGACCGTAAGCTAACAACGACCAGACGCTCTCACTCTGCACGTAGTGTGCCAAAATCGCCTACAATATGCATCTTCCCAGCCAAAAGGACTCCATAATGGTAATATACAGTCTTGTCGCCCATAGCTGATCACGATACACTACCTACGGAAAGCCACCGCCAATACTGTCCTCATATAGCCTTGCTATAGCAAGAGCTCCGGTGAACGGGCAATGTGCTAGGTAGTCCAAAATTTCCTCCTCTAGAAAAGGGGCGGAAAGCACTCCAAAAAACCAGCTTTCCCAAGAAAAGAAAAGAGGAAAAAAATACCAAACCTCACCGGGAGAGGCGACCCAATGCCCTGGCCCAAGATCCGATGCTTCGAGTTTTTGAGGTAGGGGCCCTGGGGTCGTGATTTAACATATTGCTCAACTGCAGCTCTCCACTTCACAGACACATTGAGCAGGGCTCGGATATTTTGCACAACTTGAAGGGACATCCTGAACAACAGCTGGAGAGGAATGGAGGTTTTTAGGAAGTTGGTGCATGTCGGAAGAGCTCGCGGTGGAGAGAAGAGCCTAGTCCAGGGTATAAGGAGATCTGGGGGGACCGAGAACAAACTTGTATGGTTGATGCTTTCCCTTTTTATTGCCGTTGCGCGATGTCCCTGAGGGAGAATAGAAGCCAGAGAAGTGTTCTAAAGCGTTATTTGTGGCGATACATATACCCCACCTATTACTCGCCTTTTCTCTAACCATAATTCAAACATTGATACAATTTAAGGGTCATCGATTAGGGAGGAGAAGGTGTTGAGAGATATAATAATATTTTATTAAATCTTAATAGTCGCGTTATCAGAGTAAAATTATTATACTGTCGGACTAACTTGGTAGGAGAAACGGAATGGGCTCTCAAATTTCCTGAACAATTTTAGGCTTACCCTAACGCTTTAGAACTTATAGGTATCATAGAGTAACGAGGCATAATAGTAGGTATCGAACATGATAATATCAAGGTATCGTAGTCTTATCTGCGACCCACCAACTTTGTTGCCGACTTGTTCGTAAAACCTAGTGGCAATCGCTCGAGTGAGATCCTATGGCAAATCAATGCTGCTTTACTCCTATTTTTGTTTGTATAAATGAATAATCCCGAGAGAGCGGTCAGTCGCAGAATCCCCTATTTCAAAATCGTTGTTGTATTCCTTAGTTTGCATGATAGCCCCCGGCTCGGGAAGCCTGTTGCATTTCAGAATTCTTGTTGCCTCATCTGAGTTTGCCAAGCCTGCAACGAATGACAAAACGATTCTTTTCGAATCGGGGCCAAGCTCATCTCCTGCTTTGTGTTTCCCCACCATACATAACACACGACGGCTGCCACTCCCCCAACATCTGGACAGAACACAACGCTTCGCGTATACTCGCTGTGCACCACCGACTACTGATGGCCTACTATCAACAACCGCCTTCACCTCAAGGAAGATACAAGGAGGACCAGCACGAAGATCCTTACTATGCTGATCGCCCACACCGCCAAACCCTTAGCGTTCGAGACCATGGGCGGGACAGGGACAGGGACAGAGATTTGAGAGACCACCGCCATCGCTCTCATCGCTCATCCTACTCTCCAGCTTACAGGGAGGACTCCCGTTCTAGATCCCGCTCGCCTCGCCGTCATTCACCACCCCGAGATGCCCCCCGAGGACCACGAGGCTATCACCAGCAACAGTCAGGCTACCGGTCGCGCTCTCGATCCCTAGACAGAACACGTAATCGTGGGCGAGAGCCAAGAGGAGGAGGTTATTACGACCGCGATGCGCCTCGTTCCAGAAGTGAGAGCAGAGATCGAGAGTGGTACGGGGGGCCAGCGAGCAGAGATGTCATAATAGAAGGACTTGGGCCGGAGATGGATGACGAATACGTTGTTAACCCTCCCCTTTGGACTGATGTGCCAGTACTTTGGGCATAATCGCCCATCATCACCACAATCACTACCGTCACCCTGATTTTCACAGCTTGACTGTTTTCTCCTTTTTCTTCTGCACACTTTTTAGATGGACCTCTGCTGAAAGTTTGGCCTGGGGGGTCTCTTACGGCCGTCGAGGGGATTGCAGATTATAAAAGAACTCAGACATGAACTGCATGTTGAGGGCATTGAAAAAGTAGCTGTCATTAGGGAGCGAAAAACCGGTACCCAAACACCCCTAGGCTCGCGTATATCTTATCAGAACTAACAGGGGGTTTGATAATCCAGGCATATCACGGCAGTTTGCCTTCATACACTTCACCACAGTTCAACAGTCCAGGGCCTTTTTGGAGCAGTATTATCCTACTGTTAGTTTAGGTCCCGCAGCTGATAGATGCCGTATTGCCTTTTCGAGAGAACGTGATGAAAATGATCGGAGAAGCCGCAGGCGAGATGACGAAGAGGAATGGAAATGCAGAGTTGTACGTGTTTCCACACTTCATGCCCTTGCCCTGAAGGATACTGTTCCCAGGGGCATTATTTCCAAGACCTCTAAATACTAACCATGACAAATACAGTGTCTTCTAGTAAATTACCCGCGCCGTCAGGAATGTTTCCGTTGTCAAACTCCAAAATCAGGTACGATTCATCTTGAATATCCAAACACCTTATTAGTTTCTAAGAAAAGCTCTAGAGTTGAGCGTCACCGGGACTTTGACGCACCCTACTCCCACACACTTCACCAACGATGGGGAGCGCGATATGGCTACATCACCACCCTCCCAATTTCTCTTATTCCGCAATCTTGAGCCTTCGGTGAATGAAGAGCTCCTCGCCAAAGGAGCCCTCAAACTCACGATTCCGAATTCCGAAACTCCCGAAACATCAAAAACTGGGCCGAGTGGTGCAAAGGAGTCCTCCCTAAGGCGTGTCTTACTTGTACGTGACAGAAAGACAAATGAGTCCTGGCGATATGGGTTCGCTGAATTCTCGACACCATCTGACGCCCAGGCTGCGTTGACGGCCTACGCCAAGCTGGAGAAATTTACCATTAGTAGTAAACCTGTCACTGTATCTTACATACACCCTGGGGTCTTTGTACCAGTCTACAACGCACCCAAAGGTGCAGACAAATTCACGTTTACTGCAATGAGCGCACACGTCGGTAATGGGCTGAGATTGGCATATTGGGACGATGATGGGTTTGTCTCTGAGTACGCCGTGTCAAAACCGGAGGAAACCAGTGTTGGATCAGATGATGCAATTAAAGAAAAGCAGAAAGGTATAAAAGAAGGCAGTGAGGAAAAGGGAAAAGGAAAAAAGAGAAAGGTGGACAAGGAAGTAATCGGAGCGGCTGTGCCCATAACTAAGAAGTCCGTTCCGGCGCATCTCCAATTCTGGCAGAATCGACACTCGGAACTTCACGGGATTCCTACACAAGCACAAGAAAACAAAGGCGACAACGAGTCCACGTCCGGAAGCGAAAACAATGGATCCGGTTTACCCGCAAAGAAGCGTAAGACCGAGGATCAAGCCGATGAAGCGCAGACCCCCCACTCCTTCGCGGACCTGAAGAAGCTCGCTTGTCTCCTCTGTAGCCGGCAGTTCAAAACCGCGGAGAAGATATACGAGCATGAGAGAGTCAGCAACCTTCACCTCCAAAACCTCAAGGATCCTAAACTACGGGAGGCTGCCATGAGGAAATTGACAAAAGCCGGAATCACGCCAACCCCTAGCAATGACACGGCGGAGTACAGAGACCGTGCGAAAGAGCGCAGGCAGGTATTCGGAAAGTCCACCGCCCCACAGTCCTCATCTAAGAAGAAAAAGAAGGAGGGGCCCGAGCCTGAGCCCGAGCCTGTGCTGCCTAGCAAGGGGGCTGCACTTCTAGGCAAGATGGGTTGGACTTCTGGGCAAGGACTGGGAGCGAGTGGGGATGGAAGGACGGAGCATGTCATTGCCGAAATGTACACCCAAGGTGTTGGATTAGGAATGAAGGGAGCAAAGGTTGGAGATGTTGAAGAGGTTGCAAAGGGCGGCGGGGGCGGATACAACGACTTTGTCAAGCGGACCAAGGAGAAGGCGAAGGAGAGGTATGAAGGGATGCAATAAGTGGAAAGGATAGATCCACCGTACGCTCTACCCCCTACTGTACTTGAGCTCGAACTAACTCATGCGCCATCGAACACTAAAAAAACGGGGTTCTTGGTACATAAATTACTTTGAGCTCAAGTACTACGACTCCTTTTCCTTTCCTTTCCTTTCCTTTCCTTTCCTTTTCTCTTCTTTTTTTCTTCCTCCCTACTAGCTAGCTTCTATTTTCACATTTTCACTGTACCCAATATCTCCCTTCTCCTGCTCGTTCTTTTTCTCACTTGGCTTCTACTCCTTTCTGAATCTTGCTTAATGTAAACGTCTCAATTGATTATCCTCCTGTAATATCTGTATTAAACTAGCTGTATTCAATCTTACCAATGCTAAACTTTTTCTAAACACAACCAACTCAGACGATCGCGCAGCGACAGCATCCGTTCCACCATCAATCAATATAGCCCAACTTGACAAGAAAATAGGAAAAGGAAAAAGAAAATCTCCCCAACAATCGCCCCTATCTCGCCCACTCTCCCCCCCGTCGGCCCGTAAAACCCACCCACCCACTCACTCACTCACCCACTCACTCACTCAAATCCTCCGCGATCGCGTCACACCGGTAATACTACCACATCGGAGGTATTATAAGCTCAAGTCAAGTCAAAGTCATCATACTTGAGACTACCGGTATCATACTGTACGCACGATTAAAAATAATGATAAAAAAGAGCAACCCGAGAAAAAAACTAGAGTAAATAAATAAATCAACGAATAAATAAAATTAATAATATAAGAATACCACCTACTCGTAATATCATAATTAT
>Ga0307507_10008492_pt1 | contig 14166 bp, 4 predicted proteins | sample 7_EM_MG_FD_207223 | JGI IMG/M metagenome (GOLD analysis project Ga0307507, IMG submission 207223) | Populus trichocarpa ectomycorrhiza microbial communities from riparian zone in the Pacific Northwest, United States - 7_EM | ecosystem: Host-associated > Plants > Roots > Unclassified | place... | reverse complement strand
CAGGATTTTCCATCCCCGGGATAGAAAATCGCCATTGGCTCGCTTACTACTAGCGCCTTGGCGACCCCTTTGTATCTTGCCAGTCTCTAACAGACTTCTTCTTCTCCTTAGCTTAGTATTCTTGTATAGTAGCAATCTACAAGCTTCGGTTCAGAAGCATTTATACGAGCCCGTTACACTAAAGGACTAGTTCCCATACTTCTAGTCTTTAGAGCCTACCCCTAAATGGTTAAGTCTAATGCACCATCCCCTATAGTTATATAACGCGCTACCGCAATTAAAAAGGCTATAGTAGAGATATAGAAGCTATAAGCTAAATAATAGATCGCTAATATACTAAATATGCGAAACGGACCTAATGCTAATACAATTTATAATCTCCCACTAAATTCGCCCGTTTTGGTCTGGAGAGAAGGAAACACTAGCCAAAGCGGCTATTAGGACAGGCTATTTACCTTACTTACCATTAAGGGTAAAACATGCACTATTAAGCTATCTAGTAGACTTATAGCCTTTTAATCTACGGTCGTAAAACCCTACCTTTAAGCAACTAAATTGCAGGAGCAAATTATTAGACTAGAATCGCTACCTAAACCTCTATCTGGGTCAGTCCTTCCTAAGACTGTCTTAGAGAGACCTACTAAAGCTTAATAACAACCCCTAAAACAAGGCAGAGGACGCCCTTGTAAATACCCTCTACTTATAGCTATAACTGACACTACCATCTACCTATAGGATAACAGTTAATTTAGTACTTAATTCAGCGCCTCCTAACAGAGGGAGCTTACTGGTCTACTTAAGAAGGGAGTTTTCAAAATCGTAAGACTTATAGATATACCATAAGGCGTACAACTCTTTAACTCGCGATTTATTAATAAGATTAAGAATAAGGGAACCAATAAAGCCTTTAAGAAATCCCAACTAGTTATATAAGCTTATAATAACTTAGAAAAGGAACTAGTTCTTACCTAATTACTAACCATTTAATAAGTTAGCTAATAACTAATTCTCTATATCGCCGCTATAAAGCTTCTATAGGCACGACTTTACCTCCAAGATATTTTACAGGCCTATATATAATCAACCACCATACTAAATTAAGAGTTCTATATACGACCTCCGCACGAGCTAATTAAGCAACTTGGGATTAATAAGGCCTCTGTTCTAAAGGTTATAAAACTACTCTATGGAGTACTAGAAGCCAGTAACTACTGGTTTAAGATATATTACTTGCATTACATCTAATAGTTATATATAGACCAGTCTACGTACGACCCCTACCTCCTACAGAGTAACAAACCCTTTAGTATTATAGGCCTATAAACTAACGATACTCTATTCCTAGTAGATAAGACCTTTATAAACACAGAGCAAAACGAGCTGCATAAGGCCAAGTTTATAGCTAAGGAATGGGAACAGCTTACCGTTAATACGCCCATTAAGTTTAACGGTGGAGTTATTTAGCTACTAACTAACGGGAGTATTACGCTTACTTAGGAACGATAATATATAAACCTTAGTACAATTAGCACTAAACTTGCTATAAATACAGGATTAAGAGGAGCTACAAGAACCCTAACCCTAAAGGACTAGTATATCACTTAATGTGCTAGAGGTGTATATATCGCTTTAGTTTGCCAGCTAGAAGCCTTATTTAATTTATTCTTTACCGCCTAGGTAATTAACCCTAATAAGAAAGACGCAAAATAGTTAAATAAGCGCCTAAGCTGGCAAATTAAGAACGCCAATAAAGGCCTTAAGTTTGTTAAGTTAGATATTAAAACCCTACAGCTACTGGTATTTACGGACGCGTTATTTGCCAATAATAAGGACCTCTCTTTACAGATCAGCTACGTTATTATACTAGCTAATACTATAAAAAAGGCCAATATTGTCCATTAAAGCTTAGTTAAGTGCAAAAGAGTTATTTAGAGCGTACTAGCTTCTAAACTCTACAGTATGGCCCACGGCTTTAATATTGGCGTTATAATTAAGTCTATAGTAGATAAGATCCTACAAATTAACCTCCTACTTATGCTTTGCACTAACTCTAAGTCCTTATATGACTGTCTAGTACGACTTGGAACCACCCAAGAAAAACGCCTAATAATTAACGTAATGTGCCTTTGGCAAGCCTATAAACGGAGATAGATTATAGAGGTGAAATGGATTAACGGAGAGGCTAACCCTACTGACGCTATAACAAAGGGAAAACCCTATATAGCTCTTTAATAGCTTATTAATACGAACCAAATTGACCTATAAGTTGTAGGATGGGTTAAACGAATAAACTTAGACTTAACTTAGCGTTATATAACTAATTGCGATGGTACGGACCCTAAATTTAACTAGCTAATTAGGATTTTCCATCCCCGGGATAGAAAATTGCTATTGGCTTGCTTACCACTAGCGCCTTAGCGGCCCTCGCGATATGTTAACCTGCTACCCCTAACAATTCTTCTTCTTCTCCTTATTGCGTATTAATTAGATCTCTAGCTATTGCATATACGCTATAAATAGTCTAGAAGTAGACTTGACTTTAGAGTGTAGATTAGCCTTCTTTTTAGAGTTGCTCTAGTGTTGGAATGCTAGTTATGTGACGTGGTTACGAGACCACGAAGCAAGACTAGCTAACCTAACCTTGGAGCAACCCCTTACTTTAAAAACAATTAATAACTACCAACTTCAACACCGCATACGTATCGCAATACAGTAATATTCGTGCACGTTGATAAAGTGAGTATACCGACAGGTTGTTATTAAATAAATAATATTATTTTAGATAATTTAATATAATATTGCGATGGTTTTCTTCTACCTACCTGCCTACTTGCCTGCCTGCCTACCTACCTACCTACCTACCTATTACGGCGCTGGTGGAAAACAGTGGATTATAGTAGACGTTATGGTAGACATAGAGTCACGTAAGCTTACGTAACTTAAGGATTGTATAAGACTTTAAGCGACGCTGCCCTTCTTCTCCTTTCCTTCTCTAGCTTTAGATCCTTGTTTATAGACTACCAATTATATAGGCTTGCGCGTCCCTCTTACTGTGCTCGTGCCTTAATTAACTAAGTCGCTAATATTATCCAAAGCTTATTATTACTCTCTCTTCTTAAGAAGGAACTTAAATATATCTATCTACAAGGACATAGAATAGGACCCTAAGGACATTACCAGGACTATAAGGACAGGACAGACCCAAGAACTAAAAGAACACAAATAGAACGCGAAACCTAAAAATAGGACACGTATGGACTAAAACTCCTAGAAAATAAACAAACACTGGAAATTACCTAAAACCCTTACCACTATGCTAAGAAATACAGCAGCTGGCAAAGCCGCTATAGGACCCGTAAATACCTCTAATAGTGAAATAGTCGCTATCTTAACCCCCTAAGAAGAGCTTGTAGTAGCTAATACTAAAATTAAATGGCTTTAAGAGCTGCTTAAAACTAGAGATACCCCTATACCTAGTAAGGAGTCATTAGACACCTAGAGACTTACTATAGTCCTTAAGGCCCTAGCCCAACGTACAGTATTAGCATTATTGCGGTCCGCGAAGGTTATAGACCCCCTATTACTTATAGACGGAACTAACCCTATATTTAATAACTGGAAGCTTTAATTACAGGATAAGCTTAAAGTTAATGCGGACTACTTCCCCACTACTTAAGCTAAGATGGCCTACGTCTTCGGCTGTACTAGCGGAGACGCATAGACGCACCTACGTCCGTAATACGCCTAGGACTTGGCAGATCCCTTCCTCTCTAGAGACAAGATAATTAACTACTTATCTTCTATCTATAAGGACCCCTTTAAGGTATAGAACGCCCACATTAATTATAAAGCTCTTAACATAAAGACGACAGAGACCTTTTTAGCCTTTTAGACCCACTTTCTGTACCTAGCCGGCTAGGCCTAAATTCCCTATAAAGACCTAATGCCAGACCTCTTTAACAAGCTTACCCTAGACCTATAGCGCGCCGTACTACCAGTTTTTACTACTATATAGACGCTAAAAGTACTTACGGACCACTGCCTATCTATTAACTAAGGCCTCTATTAAATTAAGGCATAAGCTAAGTAGTATAAGGCTAGAAACTCTTTAAACCAAACTGCAAGCACTATATAAACGGCCTATAACACTCCGGCACGATCTGCAACTCCTACAGCACTAGCTGTATAGCCCGCCGTTAATTCAGCAGCTAGTCCTACTATAGGTCCGGCGCACACTCGGCCTATATATAATGACCCCTATAAACAGGCCCTTAGCAATTAAGGAGCTTGCTTCTTATACGGCTAGAAAGACCACTTTATAAAGGATTACTAAACAAAGGCAAAAATAGGCAAGGTTCTATTAATTTAGAAAAATGGCACAGAGCCAGAAAAAGAGGAACTTTAGAGAAAGACTCCTCTCTAGGGTTAAAAGGAATTAATATATTATATATTAATCTAAGTCGGCTAGTTAGTAGAAGAAGCTACACTATCCCTTATACTTTATTTTGCAATAGATATTAAGTTTTAACCTCTACTTTAGCTAACTCTAAAGTAAATGCCTTTGCCTTAATAGATACCTAGTGCGCCATAAAGCTAGCTAAATTTTTAAATACGCCTCTTAAAGAACTGCCTAAACCAGTCCCTATTTACGGGTATAATAGACGGATAGAACTACCTATTATAACTATCTTATAGATCCACCTCCGTGTTAATAGACGAAGGCAATATAATATCCCCTTTCTTATTACAGACCTAGGAAGCCATAATATAATCTTAGAAAGAAAATAGCTAGCCTATTTAGGCTTATAGCTTAACATACGGAGTAGACAGCTTATCTAGCCCAAATCTCTACCATTACCTTTACCACTAGCTTATATAAAATTAATTAAATAATTAAGGAAAAGGAAAGCGAGCTTAGTAGATAGGAAAGTAAGCTTATAGATAAGGAGCTGGTAGAATAGAAACTGCCCTATTAATACTAGAAATTTAAGGATATATTCTCTAAGGCAGTATCGAATATACTCCTACCTTACTAACTATATAACTATAAGATTAAGATTAAGCTAGATAAGGAAGACACCCTTAGTTATAGCCCCCTTTATTAGCAGTCTACTGCCGAATTATAGGCTATAAAGTAGTACCTTATTAATAACCTAAATAAGGGCTTTATTAAGCCTAGTTAAGCCCCTTTTTGTAACAGGCTTGTACAAATGCTTCTGAACCGAAGCTTGTAGATTGCTACTATACAAGAATACTAAGCTAAGGAGAAGAAGAAGAAGAAGAATCGTTTAGGGGCAGTAGGTAGACATATCGCGAGGGCCGCCAAGGCGCTAGTGGTAAGCGAGCCAATAGCGATTTTGCATGCCGGGCATGGAAAATCCTAATTGGTTAAATATAGCAGGTAACGCGCTCTAGCACCATCACATTACTCCCCCCTCTCAAAAAAGCCTGCCCTTAGGCTTTATCTGAGTTCTTTATTATTATTTAAATTATTATAGTTATCTAACCCCTCTTCCTAGCATTTAACCTAGCTATCTAACTTATATAGTGGTCCAGGGAGGTCTAGGTGGGCTAGGTACAAATCTTATAGCTTATAGGGAGAGTACTTAAAATTGGATATAGGGTACCATTCTAAATCTTCATTATAACCTACCTAGCTTATATAGTATTTTAAGGTACTACGGTCCTTCTTCACTGCTAAGATCTCTTTAACTTCCCATTCTTTGTCCTCTGCAATCTAAATTAGCGGTAGGGGGTCGTTGTACTATCTAGATAATAAGTTGTCTGCGGCCTTCCACAGTTAGTCTAGAGAGAAGACAGGGTGGATTTTTATTAACTCTAGTAGCTTAACCTTAAAAGAGTGCCCTACCTTTTTAGGGATTTTATAGGGGCTAGCCATTTGGTGGTCTAGCTTATAGCTTAGCCTCTAGGTTTTCTAATTCTTTGTTAACACCTATACCTTATCTCCTACATAGAAGTCTACCTCACGGCGGTATTAGTTTATATTAGTCTCTTTCTTCTCTTATACCCCTTTTATAATTGCTTAGGCAGTCTCCTAGGCCCTATATATTCTCTTAGCGAATATCTGGGCCTCTTTATAGCTAAGGTGTTTACGGGCCGTTATAGGCCCTATAGGTCTATCCCAATTAAAGAATGTTCGTGGCCTATATCTATAGAGTAACTCAAATAGCGATATTCCTATACTATTATAAGGGAGCGTAAGCTGTGCGTAGTCTATTATAGGTAGTAGTTCCAACTAGTTGTCATAGTAGTAGTTAATAAAGGGGCGAAGTTACTGGTTAAGGTACTGGTTTATAATCTTGGTTTGGCCGTTGGTCTAAGGGTAGAATATAGTAGAGAGCTTAATCTTAATCCTAAGGATACGGTAGAATTCGTTCTAAAAGTCCAATATAAACTAGGGTCCATAGTTAGAGATAATTAACTTAGGAGCGCCATAGATCCGGTAGATATTATTAACGTATATACAGGCTATGTCCTCTACGGTTATAGTCTTAAAGCAAGGGAGGGAAACAGCTTGCTTACTTAATTAGTTAACTACTATAAAGGCTATATTATAGCCGTATTTATCCTTTAGGAATAATTTAAAGTCTATTATAATATATTACTAAGGGCGTTTAGGGACTGGCAGTAGTTATAGCTATCTAGGAGTTCGGTCCCTAGGGGTATTCGCGCGTTTATAAGCATAATAATTTCTAATAAATCGTTCTATATCGGACAGGAGTCCTTGCCAATAGTAACAAGGTAATAGTAGTTAGTAGGTTTTATCTTAACCAGGGTACGCCATAGAGACTTAACAGTAGGCTTTACGGATCAGCTCTATTTATAGGTTGTTAATATCTGGAACTATAAGCCGTTCTTAATATAGGAGTAGTCCATCTTCCATTTCCAAATCAGGGTTACCCCCTATAGCTTAATCACAGAGGGCTTTTAGGGATTCGGCTATACAGTTTATAGTTAGGATATAATTAATTAGTCCTATTAGTTTATCTAGGGTCTCTCCTTCTATAGGTACTACCTTATTCTATTTAGAGCTTAGTTCCTTAAGGATACGTAGGTTAAGCTATTTGGTATAGAGGAGGGCGTGTGTCCGGTACTAAGCCTTTAGCTTATCTTATAGCCCCACATCCTATTCTCTCCGGGTTAGGGCGTTAGCTTTAGTATTTTACCTACTAGGGCGGTATATAATTATAAAGAAGAATTAGAAGAGTATCTTAGCCCACCAGGCCTATTAACTAGTAAGTTATTTTATTGTTATAAAATACTTAAGGGCTTTATAATCAGTATAAACCTTAATCTAAGAGTCTATGCTTCTAAGCTCTATACGCCACTAGGATAATAATTATATAATAGCTAACATTTCCTTATTATATACTTCGTAGTTACACTTAGCTAGGGCCATTGTTTTTAAGAAGAATATAATAGGGTACTATTTGCTATCTAGGTATAGCTATAAAAGGACTCCCACTACTACCCTATTAGAGGCATCCATTTCCAGCATTAATTCAAGGTCTAGGTCGTAGTAATAAAGAATTAGGGAGAAAATAAGTCGGTCCTTTAACTCCTTAAAGGCTTTTATACAGTTATTATTAAAGATAAAAGACGTATCGTTCTTAGTTAGTCGTATAAGAGGCTTAACTATAACTCTATAGTTATAGATAAACTAACGGTAGAAATTACAAAAGCTAAGGAAGGACTAGATTCCCTTTATAGTATAAAGGGGTTTCTAGTTATAAATTACCTTAACCTTTTCCAAGTTAACTTTAATTCCTTTTATACTAATAATAAACCCAAGGTACTTTATACGTTTTACTCCAAATTCGCATTTTTTAATATTAACTTATAGGCCTATATTCCATAGTCTCTCTAGGACCTTCTTAATATAAACTTAGTGCTTAAGTTTATTATCCAAGTATATAAGAATATTATCTAGGTATACTATATAGAATTCATTAAGGTAATCAAAAAGAATATTATTTATATACCATTAATAAGTAGCTGGCCCATTTATTAGTCCAAAAGGAAGGACTTTATATTTATAAGACCCGTAACAGGTACAGAATATCATTAGGTCTTCTAATACAGGGTCCATCCTAATTTGGTAAAAAGCTTAGCGGACATTAAGCTTAGTAAAGATTTTGGCCCAGCTTAGACGTGTAAGGGTTTTATTAATTAAAGGGAGAGGGTACTAATTCTTTTAAGTAATAGCATTTAGCTTCTAATAGTTAATATAAAAACAAAGGCTTTTATTAGGTTTCTTTATAAATAAAATAGGGGAAGTAAAGGGAGCCTAGCTTAGCTTAATAAACCCTTTATAAAGGTTGTTAATTAGGTACTGCTTTATTGCCTTTAGTTCCTCTATAGTTTGCTAGTAAAGGGGGCTATAGCTTAGGGAGTTATTAGTCTCTAACTAAATCTTATAATTATAGGTTTAGTAGGGGGGCAGTATATCTAAAGCTGCTTTTAAGAACGCGTCTCTATGGTTTAAAAGATAAGTAGGAAGAAGGCGCTTAACTAGTTTCTTATTAGTTTCCTCTACTAGCCCTTCTTCCCTCTTAGCAATAATCCGGTTAATTTTATATAAACTGGTAGTAAAGACTTCGTTATCCTTCTAATATATATTAAAGTAGAAACCTATAGCACTAATTGCCGCGATGTCTACTATAGGGGTATTATATAATAGTAGGGTTATTCATAGCCTTAGGGGCTTCTAGGGTATTAGTGTTGTCCTTACTCCTCTTAGCTCTTGTTGCATCTTCTAAAGGTTATCCTTTATGTCCTATTAGTACGTCCTCTTCCCTATTAGCTGGATCTCTACAATTTGGAATTCGTCTATATTAGTATCCGTTCCCCTTCTATAAGTAGAGCCCTCCTTAACTATAGTCCTTTAGGGGAGTATCTTTGTTAGTATGGAGTTCCTGCTAGCCTTATAGCGGGTATCTTCTTAGGCGAAAGCTAGGCCGCGGTTCCTAATATCCTACTAGTAGGTAGGATTAGCCTTTACGGCTAACGTCTTACAGTTAGTACGGATTTCCCTAACAAAAGAGGGTAACTTTAGTCTATTCTCTAGCTAGACAAACTATCTTTATTAAACATTTAGCTAAATATTAAAGTAGGACATCTATTTTTGGATAAGAATTATATCGTGTGACCCTAGGTCTAGGATGCAGAAGGGGATACTAAACTGGCGTTGTCTATTAATAGCGATATATAGCTTCAAAATATGGGTAACCAGCATATTAGCTTAACTATTATAGCCTTTTACTTAAACAGGCTTCTCTAGTTGGGTAGCATTTATATTTAAGAACTTAGTAACATTATTCATATAAGTAGTGTTTATAAAGGCAAAGCTACTTACTCTAGTATTAATAAGGGCAGTTGTATTAACTCTATATCCATTTTAAGATACTATATATAGAACTATAAAGTGTTTTCCACCTATTAGCTAACTTAGATTAATCTCTTTAAGATTAATAGGATACCCTAGGGGGGAGTCTTTCCCTAGGGTTCTTCTTTTTCTAACTTATTAGACATTTCTTCTTCCTCTATCTCCTTAATATTACCTATATCCTTTAGCTCTAGGTAGGACGTAGTAAAGTAACTATCCTTTCCGCAATTAAAGCATGTAACCGTGGTAGGGTTAATTAGGGTATTATAATAAGCATTAGTTAAAGGTATAGTACATAGCGGGTTAGGTAAGGTTTGTAGGTAGGCAGTTATAACCGCTTTTAGTATAAGGGCGGTCGTGGTTTGTCTTCCAATACTAGCTCCCATTAGTGTCGCGGATAGGTTACAGTTGCTATAGGGCCGCTTTAGTTAATTAGAACAAGCATTAATTCATTTTAGTTCTAAATCCAGCAACAAATATCGGGCTACAAGTCTTTAGTAGGTTAGTAGGTTGTTTAAGGCTACTGCGATCTTCTCTTATAGTTAGACTGTTAGCTTATTATATAGGTCCAAATAATAGTTCTTAGGGGGAACCTGGCCTTCGCCTACTAGGTATAAGAATTAAGTCTAGAACTTAGTAAAGGATTAGTTTAATTTTATTATTAGGCGATTATAGTTGTAATAGGCATCCCGTACTTTATTTGGATTAATATAGATAGTAGCTAGATGCTATATTATCTCATTAACAGATGTAAACTAAATAGGTAACTTATCCTCAAACTTAGCCTAAAGGTGTCGCTGGGCGTCCCCAATAGTTCGGCCAAAGAGGTAGAGCATTTTAGCTTCTTTAGAGGGGAAATGGTTGTGGTTAATATAAAGCTTTCCTCGCACCTAGATTCTCTAGTTCTTAAAGGTTAGGTCTATACCGTCTAATAATAGTAGAGGGTTAGGGAGCTTAACGGACTTTAATTACTTTGTTATCGTATCCGTACTCTTTGGTATATTATATTTAGTTAAGCGAATGGGTTAACTAAGGCTTTATAAAGGGGAGGCTGGGCTATTTTATAAGATAGTAAGGCTTTTTAGGATCTCCTTTAGAGTCTCTTATATGCTTTAGGCTTAAAGACGATTAACCTTCTAATTAGCAGCAAGGGCACAAATCTGCTCGTGTATACCTATAATATTATTATTGTCTTTGATTTCTGATCCTAACTAGATCTTATATTCCTCTTAGGTAGAGGCAGGTCTTTTAGATAAGCTTGCTTTAGGTGCCATTATTAGCTTCCTAAAGGTCGTTAGAATTGTATAATTCGGTTTTAATTCTGGGGTTCTTTTAGGGGTATAGGTCAAGTATAGTCTGGCCTATAAAGTGGGATGTTATTAGGGCCTTCTTAGGCGTAGTAGTGTGAGTTTTTTTTAATGTTTAAGTATAACGCGTTAACGCGTTGTTGCAGATAAAGGTCTTCTTTTAGGGTGGGATATTATTAAGGCCTTCTTAGGCAATGTAGGGAGAGCTTAGTATAATGTGACGGGCTTATATAAATGCTTCTAAACCGAAGCTTATAGATTGCTACTATATAAGAATACTAAGCTAAGGAGAAGAAGAAGAAGAAGAATTGTTTAGGAGCAGTAGGTAGACATGTCGCAAGGGCCGCCAAGGCGCTAGTGGTAAGCGAGCCAATAGCGATTTTGTATGCCGGATATGGAAAATCCTAATTGGTTGAATATGGCAGGTGACGCGCTCCAGCACCGTTATACTTTTAACTCGCCTATTCTCTTTACCAAAAAGCCAAATAGAGGACTTTATTTCTATATTAACTACTATAAACTTAATAATATAACCCGCAAGGACCGCTATCTACTGCCCTTACTTAAGGAGACTTTAGCCTAAATAAGTAGAGCTAAGATCTTTACTAAGCTTAATATCCGTTAGGCTTTTTACCAAATTAGGATAGACCCTAGATTAAAAGATCTTACTCTATTTTAGACCTGTTATAAAATATATAAATATAAAATACTTCCTTTTAGACTAACTAACGGACCGGCTACATACCAGCGGTATATAAATAATATACTCTTTAACTATCTTAATGACTTCTATACGGCCTACCTAGATAATATTATAATTTACTCTAAGAACGAGCTAGAATATAAGGAGCACGTCTATAAAGTCCTACAGCGGCTCTGTAAGACTGGCCTCTAGGCCGATATTAAGAAGTTAGAATTTAGTGTTAAGCGTATAAAGTACCTAGGTTTTATTATTAGTATAGATGGAGTTAAGGCTAACCTAGAGAAAACGGCTATAATTAATTAGTGGGCACCCCTATGGACTATAAAGGGGGTATAATTATTTTTAGGCTTCTATAACTTTTACTAACGCTTTATTAAGAACTACAGTAGGATTGCCTAGCCTCTTAACCATCTTATTAGGAAAGACTAGCCCTTCTATTTTAACGCTATATATACGCAGGCCTTTAATAAGCTTAAAAAACGGCTGGTATCAGCTCCCCTACTTGCCCACTTTAACCCAGAACGGCCCTTAATACTAGAAACTAATACCTTAGACGGCGCAATAGCCGGTGTTTTTTCCTAAAAGCAACCAGACGGAGAATGGCACCCTATTATATACTATTTAAAGACTATAATAGATGCCGAGCTAAACTACTATATCTATAATAAAGAAATGCTAGCTATTATCTCTAGCTTTTAGCACTAGCGTATATAGCTAGAGGGGACCCCTAAGCCTATTAAGGTAGTTTTAGATTATAAGGCCCTTACAGCCTAGTAGGCACGCTAGGCGGATATCCTATCTTAATTCAACTTCTTAATTATATATAGACTAGGCGCTACAAACCGTGCGGATGCCCTTATAAGGCGTAAACAAGACCTAGGTAACCAGATAGCTGCGAAGATCTTATTACAGACCTAGATACTACTATAACTAGAGCACCTTAACCCCTAGATATAGGTAGAACTAAGTACAGACTTCTTAGGCGCCAAGATATATCCTATTAACCCTTTAGGACTTAACTTAATTAACGAATTGCTGCAGACAAACCGTACGGCCCCTTCTCTATAGAAGTACTGTAAAAAGGTAAAGAACATTACCAGCCTATAGTCCCTTAAAAATAGATTACTTAAGTATTAGGAACGGCTAGTAGTAGTAGAGGAATAGAACTTACGGACTTAACTTATTACTAAAGCATATACCTAGGTCTCTATAGCCCACCCCAGAAAAAATAAAACCTACAGGATTATTAGCAACCGCTACTACTGGCCCGGAATAGTTATAGATATTAACCGCTATATACGGAACTATAACGACTACTATAGGTCTATAATTCCATAAGATAAGACCCTAGGGCTATTAAAACTACTCCTAATACTAGAACGCCCCTAGCAGTATATCTCTATAGACTTCTATAAGCTACCTACAGACCGCGACGGATATAATATAGTTATAATCCTAGTTAACCGCTTTAGTAAGCGCCTATTCTTAATCCCCTATTACAAGGATATTAATGCTAAAGAGGTGGCCTAACTATATATCTATTATATCTACTGAATTTACGGACTACTAGATACTATTATATCTAATTAAGGGCTGTAGTTTATATTGGCCTTCTAGAATAAGTTTACCTAGATTCTAGGTATTAGATTAAAGCTTTCTACGGCATACTACCCCTAAACAGACGGTTAGACAGAGATTGTAAATTAATACTTAGACCAGAGACTCCGGCCCTTTATTAACTACTTCTAGGATAACTAGGGTAAACTACTACCCCTAATAGACTACGCCCAGGTAACCCTACCCCATAACTCTACGGGATTTGCACCTATTTAGCTAGAAATAGGATATTTACCCTATACTAGCTTTAACTGGAATAGACCAAAAGGCCTATAGACTATACGCGAAAAACTATCTTATAAGGAAGCCTAGCAATACGCCAAATGCTTAGAAGAAGCCTAGATAGTAGCCTATATAAATCTAGAAAAGGCCTAAAGATTAATAGAACAGTAGGTAAACAAGTATAGGCGAAAGCCTAACTTTACTATAGGCGATAAGGTCTGGGTTATAATAAAGAACTAAAAGACAGAATGGCCTAGCTGTAAGCTAAACTATAAGATAGCAGGACTATATAAAATCCTTAATAAAGAAGGCAACTTATATAAGGTTAAGCTCCCAGACTTAATTAAAGTCCACCCTATTTTCTTACCAGATAAGCTATAGAAAGCTACAAATAACCTACTACCTAGACAAAAGAATGAGCCTCCACTACCAATTTAAGTTAATAGCGACAACAAATAGGAAATTAATAAAATACTAGCCTATAAACTAGTACAAGGAACGCTAAAATACTATGTTTAATAGAAAGGTTACAATCTAGACCCAACCTAGTACCCCGCCTAGAACTTTATAGGTTACTCCTAAAAGCTTAAAGAATTCTATAACTAATACCCTAACAAGCCAGGACCCCTAAAGTATCTAGATAAGTAAATGGAGTGCTAGTATAGCGAAGATGATAAGCTACCTGTTAAGTATAAATATAAGAATACCCCATAAACATAATACGGACATACAAAGCCTGAGGGCAGGCTTTTTTGGAGGGGGGGGTAATGTTACAGCACTGGTAGAAAACGGTGGATTATAGTAGACGTTATGGTAGACGCAGAGTCACGTGAGCTTACGTGACTTGAGGATTGTATAAGACTTCGAGCGACGCTGCCCTTCTTCTCCTTTCCTTTCTCTAGCTTTGGATC
>Ga0307507_10008491_pt1 | contig 14167 bp, 12 predicted proteins | sample 7_EM_MG_FD_207223 | JGI IMG/M metagenome (GOLD analysis project Ga0307507, IMG submission 207223) | Populus trichocarpa ectomycorrhiza microbial communities from riparian zone in the Pacific Northwest, United States - 7_EM | ecosystem: Host-associated > Plants > Roots > Unclassified | place... | reverse complement strand
GGTAAAATTTCCAAAAGTGTGGATCAGAGCGGATCGGAGTGGACCACGTGAACCACGGGGACCATGACCCCCCTTGGTGGACCAGGAGTGTTCAGGACCACCTTGGACCACGCTCCGACATTTTCCTGATGCCCTCGGATGTGTACTATCGCAATCAAGGACAAAAGACTACACCCAGTTGCATTCCATTCCAGAAAACTGAATCCCGCGGAAAGGAACTAGGAGATTCACGACAAGAGGCTACTTGCAATCCTAGAAGCTTTTAAGGAATGGAACCAGTACCTGGTAGGAGGGGATAAACCCGTGACGGTATACACCGACCACCAGAATCTGCACCATCTCCTCACAACAAAAGTTTGGAACCAGAGGCAAATCAGATAGGTACAGAGATTGGCAGATTACTATTTCAAAATCGTATACCGCCGGGGGAAAAGAGGAGAAAAACCAAATACACTGAGCCGGCGGCCCAAGTACCATCCTGAGGAGAGAGCCAACCATAGCGAATAGTCAATATTGAAACCTGAACCCTTCCAAATATCACTCATCCACAAAAATAACCAAAACAAAGGTTACATCTCACAGCCTGAACCCGTGATAAGAAACGGAGTCAAGGTTAAGCGACTGTCAAACCAAGGTATACTACCAACCAACGGATCAAGGGTAGCGGCAGGACACGACATCTACGCAAGAAGCGTGTTCACTATTCCCGCACAAGGACAATTCCTAGTGGAAACAGGAATAGCGAGTAGACTACCAAAAGGAACCTATGCCCAGATTGCCCCACGAAGTGGCCTAGCAAGTAAGAAAGGCATAGCATTCAACGGGGGCGTCATCGACGCGGACTACACTGGCGAAATAAAAATTATTATAATTAACCACAGGAAAAAGTTTACAGAATCCAGGCAGGAGACCGAATCACGCAACTCATTATTGAAAAAATCAACACATCCGACATAATGGCAGTGGACGAGTGGGAGTTGACGGAACAAGCAGCCAGTGGTTTTGGGAGCACAGGCATGCCTCCAAAACGTACAATACCGGTCCCAGACGCCCAGCCTATGATATGCTGCTTACAAGCAGACTCTAGTAACAACGAATACTTTGATGTTGAAGATATCGGCAATGATCCTAGACTAAGACAGGAGCATGTCTTCATGTCAAGCGCCATCATTGCACAGGTAAAAATGAAAGTATTCGAGGCCAACTTCATAACAACTGTAGTAGCGGCAAGCGAAAAGGACCAGGAATGGACTGCGAGAAAGAGGGAACTCGCGAGACTAGAACAGGAAGGAAAGGAGTTCCCAAAAAACTGGACTAGTAAAAACGGACCCCTCTACAATAAGAATTAACTATACATCGCAAACGATAAAGGATTACAAACAACTATCGCAGAAGGATGTCACGATCCACAAGTGGCAGGACACTTCGTACAAGAGAAAACTGTTGAAATCATCAGCAGAGATATTTACAGGAAAGGACTTCCGACATGGATAAACGACTATGTAAGGTCCTGTGACGAATGCGAACACAATAAGTTACCAAGGCATGCACAATACAGATTACTACAACTACTACAAATCCCCTTTGCGGCATGGACTTCCATCTCGACAGACTTCATAACCCATCTGCTGGAATGACAAGGTCACACGCAGATCATGGTGGTTGTAGATCTGTTCACAATGATGGCACACTTTATCAGTTTAAATGAAAACACGACCGCAAAAGATGTGGCCAACACATTCTTACGAGAAGTCTAGAAACTTCACGGTCTACCCACCGAAATTATCTCGGATATGGATGCCAAGTTTTCAGCAGAATTCTTGGAGTCGTTATGCAAGTCGCTAGGCCTAAGACGAAAAATATCTACTGCATATCACCCCCAAACAGATAGCCAGACGGACTGAACCAACCAAACACTAGAAGGATACCTACGCAATTTCGTATATTAGGACCAGAACGACTGGTATCAGCCACTCCCACTAGCCGAACACGTGTACAATAACTCCACTACCAACGCACATGAAATGTCACCGTTCGACGCCAACTACGGTTTCCATCCACAGACAGAGTGGATGAACGAACGAGAAGCCCAAAACCCCGGCGCAGGAATATACACGCACTGGATTCAGGTAACTCACCAATATGCCAAAAAAGCTCTAGAACAAACTCGAGAAGAAATGAGTAAATACTACAATCGGAAAGCCGGTCAACAACTGGACATTAAGGTTTGAGACTTGGTAATGTTAAACGTGAAAAACATTCACACCAAGCGACCAACGAAAAAGTTAAGTCCAAGAATGCATGGGCCGTTCAAAGTATTGGAAGTCAAGAAAGGAGAGCAGGCTTTCAAACTAGAAATATTGCCATGGTGGAAAATCCACACAATATTTCATGTTTCGTTACTGGAACCTTACCCAGCATCAGCGCAGGAAGAAAAAGAACAGCCTCCACGAGTTCCGGAAGATATCAAAGAAGACCTCGCATGGGATGTAGAAAAAATAGTGAAGAGTGAAGTTATGACTTCCACGAGGAAGGTTGGAAGACATAATGAAGAGTTCAAGGAACTTTGTTCCTTCATTAAATGGAATGGGTGCGCAGAGGACAAGAACACATGGAAACCAGCAGAAGGGCTAGGGAACGCTCAGGAGCTGGTAGAAGGGTTCCACAGGCAAAATCCGGAAATGCCCGGACTGGCGGTGGTCGAAGGAAGAGAAAAGGCTTTCCTCATGTGGCCAAGCAAACGCATGCCATTTTTCACCCTACTACTTGGAGTTCGAAAGGGGATAGCAAAATTGGGTATTCAGAGACGAAAACCTAGGAGGCGGGAGCTCGTGTTTGGCATACCAAGAATGCCAACTCATAAGACTCACGCACAGACCCCTGCATACCAACTAGTTAAAACTACAAGATACATCTCCGTCTAGCTTAAGATGACAGTCACATGCCTCCGACTATAAGGTCATGTGTTCGATTCACAGCCACGTCCTAGTTATTATTAGTTAAAATACAATTATGTGACAAGTCATAAATGACGATGATAATAGCGCAAAGACGGCTGAGAGGATTAAGTGTGCGTTCCCGTTTTAGGATGCCCATGATAGGGTAGGAACAAGAGTTCCCTAAAGATGACAGACGGAATCAGAACAAACACTCAAGTAAAAATATTGTATGACGATACTAGAAGACAGATAGCGGAGACCGTCGGGCCCGCTCAGAACCATTCAGTACAAACATGACATAGTGAGCGCAAATTGCTATTCGAGCGATTGCGGCCAGAAGTCTGTTCGGAAACCTGTTACAAAGACAGTGACAGACTCTCGCGCATTGAATGGTCTGATGCCGTTGAAGTTGGCCGCTTCATACACAGTTCGGTTAAGAGATATTATTACGTTGGTATTAGTTGGCTACGTGTACTCTAGACTGGCCTATTATCTGCGGGTCTGACACACCGTCACTCTATCATGGTAGTCTACGTCTTTATAATGTGAGCATGGAGTCGAACAGTTGTCAGGGTCAAGAGGTGTTCGCAATTACGAGTTTAGAGAACTTTGTTCGGTCGATACTTAGTTAGTATGGTTAGGACAATTAGCCCGCGAACACTCAGACGCGGAATATCAATATTGAAGTGCCTCCCTCACTTAAACAGAATCATCAATCACCGGAGCAGAGATCTTATAATTATAATAAGTTACAAAACTATTATTACCTCATTATCTTTACATCACGCCAGTAACTTCGTTACACTTTACTACAAGCCTTTTTAGACAAGATTCTCCATCTATAGAACCACTCGAGCATAAGGCCTAGTCCGGTATTATAGGTTACCATACTGGCTACCCCTAACAGGTTACAAGATGAGAAGGGCAAACAGACTAAATGCTATAAATAGCCCTATAGTGTATTAGATAGCTGGTAGTTAGCTAATAAATACCGAAAAGTGATAATGAAAAAAAAAAAGAAGTTTTCGTACAAGCTCCATGACCATTACAACCACACCAAAAGTTTTTATTACTTGTCCCACAAGTTCTAGATAGAGTTTAACACCAATCACCACATCTTTTGACCATCAAGTTTAGGCTTCATGGATTTGGATCACACAGTTGAAAGTCTTAAGAGGGAAGTTTCCCCTCTTAGAGATAAGCTAACCGTGGGGGGATTAAAGCTAGCAGAGGCCTAAAGGGCAAAATTACAAGAAAGAGTAGGGACAGCGGCGCCGTTTACTCTGAGGAAATCATGGATAGTAGCAGAGATGAGGCCGGCGACTCCGACTAGTGGAAAGAGGGGGATATGAGCAAGGGTTGAGGAGGTGGTGGATGATAAGAAGAGGAAGTTGAGGGATAGGGGGATCCCATTTGACCCTGAAGGATTGAGGGGCAAATGCATAGTGGTGGGTTTGAAGTTAGACGGTGTGTTGTGGGAGGTCGGGATTGGTGGAGTGGTAGCTGCAATAGACGAGGGGGGATTTATTTTAGCTGAGGGCGCGAGGTGGTTGGTGGATGAGAAGGAGAGGGTGAGGAGACAGGCATTGGGGTGGCAGTCTTCCACGGTAGTCGTTTTTGTTAGGGGAGTGGCTGAGACTGATGCGCTGATGAAAAAGAGTTTGTGGCTGAGGGGTAGGTGGCACTCGGTTAAAAGGTATGAGGCGGTGCAGCCCATTAGGGTTAAGAAGGAGTGGTATTGGGCCCAGGAGAGGTTGGATGAGGTGATGAAGTGTGAGGGGGTGGCTTTGAGGAAGCTTAACGGGAGTGTGGATGGCATCTTCAAGGCTCTGGTGGAGATTGGGAGGACGGTGAACGAGATGAGGTTGGCGGGGCAGGTGAAAGGGGATCACTGGTCGGACAAGTTGGTGAAGAAGAGGGATAAGGAAGGCCTTGCGGCGCATATGGTGAAAGTGGATAAGAGGAATAGGGGAGATGGGGTCATCTTTACAAGCCAGGTCACGAAGGAGAATGATGGGAGTCAATGATTTTCTATAAAAGCGAAGGATTCCTCCTTGTTTTCAGCGGTAATACCCATTGCGAGTGTCACAGCTGGGAGCAAGTCGAGAGGGGCACGGGCAACAAAAGAAGAGGCGATGGCGGTGTTAGGGATAGAGGAGTGGGAAAACATGGAGGAATGAGTGGAGGCTTTAGTTGAACGGGGCAAACAGACTAAATGCTTTAAAAAGCCCTATAGTGTTATTAGTTAGCTAGCATGTAGTCGGCGGCGAATTAATATACCGAAAAGTTTGACAAAAAAATTAAAAAATTAAAAAAAAAAGTTTTCGTACAAGGCAGGGATTATTTTGCGGGTTAACCTAAAATAACTGAGCGAAAACATCTGGCCTGGCACTTGTACACAGAATCTACGGTAGTCTACTCGAGTATGGTACTGGTATTACTTGTGCAACTAATTGGCATTTATCGAACGTACTCGAGTGCCGGTATGATACCTGTATTGCAGGGAGATCCGGGGTTGCCCTTAGTCTATCACCGGCCTACGAGAGATGGCCTAGGGTTAGGGATCCTCACTCTCCAGAAACCGCTCCAGTCTCTGCAAGCACAATAAAAAATTTACTGCCATATTTTTGAAACTAACGCATTTCTATAGTGCAAAGAAAACGTTCAGACACCCCTTCCTTAATTCTATGCAACGCAAATTCCCCCGGGATGTTTACATCTCGTGGAGAAAAGAAAATTGTGATGCTGCCAATATTTCAACGTCCCTAATTTTCTTACCGATAATAACCGGGGGCGAAAATATCGAAACACGGGGAAACGGCTTGACGTATGTGAGCCGTGAAAACGGCGATGGCTGAACGGCGAAAAACGGCGACTAGGGTGGCGACCAAACTGCGAAACGGCGGCAATGAAACGAAACGCCAAGAGTAAGCAACACAAAAGATTTCGATCGCCAACTCACAACTTAGAGTGGGGAACTTCTTTTCATTCAACTTGCTCTCACACTCACGCTCGCGACTCTCGCAACGCTCAACTAACTAACTAACGGTAAAGAAAGTATATATAAACCAATAAAGCCTTCCTCCCATCCTTCTATCGATCACGACACAGGTCCATTCTCTTCCGCGTATGTCCCCATTTCTCTTCCACAGACTTCCGTGCTAATAAAGGAAAGCAATAACATCTCAAAGGACTCCCGCTCTCCATGACCTTTGCGCATCCGACTCTTTCATGCCGGATTGCTTCCAGCACTGTATCGATCCCGAGCGCACATCCGAAGCCTTTGTCCGAACGACAAAGGGATAGACTGTGTGCGCGCGGTAGGCTGAGCATGCCGAACAGCATCAAAGACTTCCAACACTTACTGGTGACGAGATTAAGTTCTGAGCCAACGCGAGCAACCACTATTCCCTCCAACACTCCTCAACCATCGCGATAGCCACATTAATTTTAGCGCTGTTTCGGCACAAAAAACATGCAAAGTCTATAAGCACAAGGGAGGAAACTTGGTTCATGGTTAGCCTGTATTTTTGTGGATCCAATAAATAGTCTTGGTAGTTGTGCTTGTGACCAAGGTCACCGTTCTGGTTCTTATCATGGTTTAATTTTTGCGGGGAATCCTGGTTGCGCCTATGGACTGCACACTTAATCTTGCTGCGAGTGCTCCCGTACGGTACGAGTACAACACAATCTCTTTCTAACTGCAATCCGTCGTATCATACACTCTTAGAACACTTACCGGATCATATCCTTATCACAACAGGGCACTCGCAGAAGATCCTAGTCTTAACCTCAGCCGTTCACCTTATATATAGTGCCATACCATGCAAATACCGTACTGCACCCTAAGCACAGCTTGAAAATTAGATTCAACCTCCCAAACTATAACTACCCTCTCTCAAGCCCGATGAGAAAAACAATACTATACTTTCACTGCTCTTTAATTACTTACCTACGAATGTACAAGTGTCGATTGCTGGAAGGAGGCTATTGATCCCTCGGAGTTCCGGAAGTGTCGAAGATCCTTTGGGAGCGCTGCCAATCGATTGGGGCATACTGTATTTTTTAGTGGTTTGGTGGTTTATAGAGAATCTTTTCGGACATGTCTTTCTTTTGCCATCACGGGAGGCTACACGGCAATTTGGATATGTGGGAAGGTACGGCGATAGGTGTGGTGATCCATGGAAGGATCGGGACGCGTTAATTTTGATTTACTTTTATACCCGTCTTTGCCGTTAGTTTAGTTCTGGCGGGGTGCGGGTGGAGCTGTGGAAGCTACCTCTCCTACCCGTCCTACATAGTGCCCAAGTTCCAAGCAAATCCTCTCACTCTACGGTAGCATATACTGTATATGTGCACGTCCCGTCTTTCTCTGCTGGTCAGGACAACCTTGTAGTACTGTACACAACAGAGGAGAATAGCCGCGTCAGTTTACAACCACTCTACATAGTGTTATGCGTTGGGTTAGTCCATTCATAGTCAATCACTCGCACACAGACGTGACACCGTCTGCCTCTAGTTCCCTTCTTCCCTTCCCCTCCACCTCTCCCTAAGGGCATCCCAAATCCCACGCCACCCTTCCAATATTCAATTGGAGCGTCATATGGTATAATCCGGATTCCTAATTGTTAGAAATGACAGGTGGGGAAGAGAACCCGATATGCGGTGGACGGAAGAGAGCGTGTGCACAGCTGCTAGTTGTGTACGGAAAGTGCTAGAAAGGGCTTTACCGAAGGTGAGAACAAAAGAGAAATTAAAAATGCCACATAAGAGTTGTGCTAAGACCAGTTTGATTGATTTGGTTTACCGGGAAGAAAAGACTCGTATCGAAGGGAATGGGGAGAGCAGATTTGAAAAGACAAGGGAGATGCGAGCTAGCGATAGCCAATACAACTCCACGACTAGGGAACCACGCTCTAGTGAACAACCCATGATATTTAACACCAATAATTGCAAATGTTTGGTTGTAGAAGCAGAAAACATACGCACGGTGGAGAGAGTTGATGTGTTCGACTAGTCACGATGGTTCTTGACCGATTGGATACTCTCCAGGCACAGGCGGGGGAGCGCACGCCAACGCTTGACCCGCATGACTGCACAATAGGAAAGTCCACACAATCACGACCATTGCCTTTCTAACTAAAGCACACATTGTCCTCCGGCTAACCTATATACCTTGCCTGCTGGCGGCTTGCATTGCCTGCCTGGCTTAGCATTGTTTCCACCCCACCGCTTGCAGCGAGAAGGGTAGAAGCTGGGGGTTAGAACTAGCTTATGCTATGGTAGCACACTGGCGGGGTAATTACTCTTGTTGGTGTAAATCTAGATTGAAAATTTACTGCAAGGGAGTACCCCCCCACCCCTACTCATAGGTATGATCCGATAGGATGCTGTAAGTTGCGCATAACACAATACGATAACACTATTATGTGATGAGATACCATATTGTTGTGTTATAATTTGATAGTTACTATATAGTACGACAGGCAGGCCTACATGAAGTTGTATGTTCAAGTCGATTTTAGCCACACATAAGTTATTTGAGTATCATAGTGTAGAGTTGGCTAATACTGCTTTTTAAATTCTAGGGTTTGATGCATGCTGTATGGTGCGTAAGAACTGGTTCGTAGAAAGGAGGTGATGGGAAACAATGAGGAAGTCACTACACATCTAATAAGGAATCGAAAGTGTGCGAATGATCTCTAGAGAATAAAAATATATACGAGTACGATAAGAAATAAGGTACCTAGTGGGAGTGGGCCAATGAACGGGAAAGGGCTAGAAAGGAAACAGGAGGAAAGGAGGGCAAGGGCTAGAAGGTAAAAGACTATTTCTTCCTTCAAAAGTGTGAAAGTTTATTGTAGAGTAAGAGGCCACCACTCGGTAATCACTATTTTCCACCATGCTTCTCGGGCAAGATTCCAGGGTTACACTATGAGGAATGTCTTAGAAATTCACTTAGTCTAATAGTGGTGGAGTGAGGGCAGCAAACCTTAATTCAAGTATTATGTAAGCTGGTTGATCATTCACCGATGGCGCCCTGGTGGCTAGGTGCGTTCAAGGCCATGCGCAGACGATAGGTTAATAGTGCCGAAAGTATGAAACAATATCTTATTTGTCTTCTGAACCCCCGTGGATTGGGAATTACTAACCCAAGCAGGTACTGTCTGAGGGCCCATGAAAAGGGTGTTTGGCCATTTTTATCGGCCAAATTGAGATCAATATCGGTTCGTTGTAGGAGGAGTAGGACCGTAAGTAGTGCCGAGCTTTTTGAAGCCCTCAAGAGCGGAGTTCGGCCATCTTTGTCAGCCAAATTGGGATCAAGATCGGCTCGTTTCAAGAGGAGCTCCACTTGTACATCGCACCGGCACAGGTCCCCCGTATCCCACGAAAGCGGGGTTCGGCCATGAGCATCAACTCGTTCCAAGAGGAGCTCGACTCCTCCCGCAGCCAACGAAAGCGGTGTTCGGCCATTTTTGTCGGCCAAATTGGGATCAACATCAGCTCGTTCCAAGAGGAGCTTGGCTGCTCCCGCTGTCCATAACCCTCCCGCAGCCCACGAAAGCGGTGTTCGGCCATCTTTGTCCGCCAAATTGGGATTAACATCGGCTCGTGCTAAGAGGAGCTGGACTGCTTCCTCCCCCCACCGCCCCCCCACCGCCCACGAGAGCGGTGTTCGGCCATTCTTATCTGCCAAGCTAAGATCAACATTAGCTCGGTTTAAGAGGAGTTTGACTGTTCCGACCCCTTGTTGCCTATTTACAGCGAGCGAGAGCGGTGTTCGGCCATATTTATCCGCCAAATTGAGATCAACATCAGTTCTCTCTAAGAGGAGTTGCACATGTCCCTCTCGGTCCTCTTCTATAGCGCACAAGAGCGGTGTTTGACCATCCTTGTTAGCTAAATTGGGATTGACATCGGGTCGCCCTAAGATGAGCTGTAGTATTTCCGCCTCCCGATTTTGTGCAGCGCGCAAGAGTGGTGTTTCGCCATATTTGTCCGCCAAATTGGGATCGACATCGGTCCGATCTAAGAGAAGTTGCACTATTGCCCCGTACCACCCTTGCGCAGCCCACCAGAGTGGCGTTCGGCCGTATTTGTCCCTACAATTGGGGTTGACATCTTTACATTCCAAGAGCACTGAAACTACCTTTTCGCTATAAGATTGGGCAGCTCGCGAGAGCGGTGTGTGATAATCGTGGTCCGCCAGGTTAGGGTTGATGTCGTTGCGTTTTAGCAGATATTTTACCAAGCAAGCATTCCCGCCGCTAGCCGCCCAAGAGAGGAGTGTTCGGCCATTACGATCGGATAAGTCGAGACCGACACCGGCTCCCTCTAAGTACGATATGCAAGGTTCCCCGTGCCAGTGCTGGGCAGCCCACGATATTGGCGTCCGGCCATCGATGTCTCTGGTCATCGGATCGGCTCCTGTCTGTTCTACTAAAACCCCCATTACCTCTTCATGTCCATACTCGGTAGCCCACGAAAGTGGAGTCCGGCCTCTCTTATCCGCCAGCCCCGGATCGATACCATTATGGACGAGCAGTAATTTTGTTACTATAAAATGCCCATTGCCGGCTGCCCAGGATAGGGGTGTCCTGCCATACTGGACATCTGTCGCATTAGGATTGACTTCCTTTCGCTTGAGCAGCAATTCCACGATGCCTACAAACCCGCCACCAGCAGCGTGAGAGAGTGGTGCTCTACCATAGCGGTCTATGGCGTCCGGGTTGACGTTTTTCTCGTGTAGTAATATCTTTACAATCCCTTCATGCCCTTGCTCAGCGGCGCATGTGAGGGCTGCCTGGCGATGACTGTTAATCCAACCAATGTTCTAGTCCTTTTTCAACAAAAGTTTTACTATGTCCTCTTCGCCGCTTTTGGCCGCCCAGAGAAGTGGTCTTCGGCCATCTTTATCCACAATGCGGGGAGTGCTCGAGTCTTTCTTCAACAGTACGCGCACTATCTCTTGGTGACCATTTCTGGCCGCCCAGGAGAGGGCGGTTCGACCCTCTTTGTCTTTCTCCTTCACACTCACGCCTTTTAGACCCAGTAGCATTTCTACCACCTCTAAGTTTCCCCTCGCAGCAGCCCATATTAGTGGTGTGCGGCCCCCGAAATCCCTTTGTCCTACATCCCGAGCTTTGATCTTCAGTAACAATGTTAGGATCTCTGTATTTCCAAAACATGCTACAACATGCAATCCAGTAAACCCCGCAGGTTCAGGCCCACCAAACCACCTTATCCCCTCTTCACTGTATATCTTTTCAAGGAGTAAGCTAGCCGATATGTGCGTATCGTATTCATCGAGGAGTTTGACCGCAAGTGATTTTCCGGTATCTGTGGTTTCCATTCGAGCGTAGGTCCCCCAGTAATAAGATGCGTACTCAAGAAATGGGGGTTTTATTGTCTCTTGAGAGGAGAGTGGCGATAGGTCCTTGGGGGACTGGAGGTTGAGGTAGGCCAAACACACTTCGGCCATGGTTCTATGAGCGCTTGGAAAGAGGATAGAATGTTCGCGTAAATACTCGTGCAACGTAAAGTGGATCAGTCGCACGGTCGAAGATTCTTTGTCAACAATGATAAGCCCTAGGCAGCAGGCTAATATGGCGTGAATTGATGGAGCATTATCAAGATCTAGATCGGTGGACTCTATCTCTACTGCCAAGGTATGGCGGAGCTCATCAACTTGCAAGGGCCGCTCAGATTGAGAAATCCACATCAATGCTTGCATGGCAAGTTTTGATTGACTCTCACACTGCTCTTGAATCCGTTTCAGAGTCTCTGTGTAAGCGCCCTCAAGACCCAGGCCACTAGTCATCAGTTTAAGCTTCTCTTTTCTCTTGCGGAGAGTCGTTTCTCGCAATATCATTGCGATACTTAATGGAGCCAACAAGAATCTAGAAGCGATTAGTAGTTAGTAACAGGCTAATGAATACAGGCTCAGGTACTTACATCTCCGATATCATTTCCGGAATTACTTTCATGATATCCCGCCTGAGATCACTGTCCATCGCCTCAGGAAATAGATCATCCCGTAATTTCATCTCAAGGTATATCTTGATATCCCCCTTCGCCGGTTTGAATAATATGATCTGTGGAGCTCTACTATGGTGCTTCTCGAGCTCAGCCTGAATATGTGGCCTTCCCGTTACAAATAGTCGAACATTTGGCGAATTCTTGACTAGGGAATGTAGTGAGCGAAGGAATTCCGGCCGATGCTCTGGCGCACATTCGTCTAAAGCATCTATGCATATAAAGGCACGTTTCTGGGGCCTGAGAGATGCTGCTAGTAGCTTGAGTATTTCGGAAATTGAAAGACATCGACCATTGGAACCTCCTTTGGCCTTCTTAAACGCATCACCAACCTCGACTGGAATAACTTCCAACCCACCCACTACTTGTCTGAGGAGACTAGCAAGCATGTGCGCTGTGACGTGCGATTTTTCGGTCTGAAAATTGCAATAATGGTAGACGACCAATGCGCTGTCCCCATCAATCCTACAAGACAATCTATCAATCACCAGAGAGCTGATATTCTTGTTAGCGATACACATTCCTTTCAAGGATTTGTTTACCCCTACCTCAGATATGTCTTTCCGACTCCTGGGCCCCCGCAACAGAAGAGAATGGGATTCACAGATCCATACTCGCAATCCCACCATTTTAAAAATTCATCAGTTTCAAGAAGCCAATCTCCAATCCCATTGACCCGTCTGTAACAGACATCCTGATGCCTCGCACCTTGTTGATTTCCCTGTAACCCTAACGAAGATAGCCACTCCAGAATCTCGCGTTTCCTATCCGATGTCGACAATATTATCGTGCAGTCATTCAAAGTCGGATTATAACTATTGTCGACATTTCCGCAGTTGGTATTTCCGGTCCCGAAAAAATTTCGGTTCGTGGAATCGCCCATGGTGTCTGAAATCGTTTGCGTATCGTAAGATCAATAGCAGGTGCCAGGTGGGAAGGGAATGATAAAGGCTTTCCGGGGGGGGGGGGGCAGATCGTTTGTTGTATAGCTAGGTCCCAAGGTCCCAAGAAAAGGCGGGGTTATCGCTCAGTAGAAATTTGAACAATTGGACCCTCCGTTTCGTGATCGAAAATTCGGCAAAGGGCGAAAAACACGGAAAAAGGTGAGTTGCTCAGCCTCCCTGCAGGACAAAAAAAAAAGCCAATCCCTATTAGTCGAGGCAACTCCAATCACATAGACTACCCTTCTGGGGTACTGCGCACGATTTCCGATCTCGCATACCCAATCATTTCTGCGCCAAGAGAAGCCGCATCCTCGATGTGCCGTGCAGCGAATCCCCCTCCTCGGCTGAAACGGAGTCTGCCAGACGACTCGAGCATGGTTCTCCAACCATCCTCCGATAACCCCCCACGGTGGCAGTAGAATGGATATTCCTCGAATACACTTTTTGCCGCAGATCTCTCGATTGACCAAGGGGAAACTGGCTTCACGTTGTCCTGTCCATTATGAGATAATATTATTTACTCGATACCCAATGAAAGCCTGAACCAAGGGAGCTAATGACTGCTGCCGGTATTATCCACCCAATCGCCCTCCCTTGGGTAGGGAGTTCTGAGGCCGATAACTTGTCTTCAGATCAAACCGCAGGGCCCAAGCTCCTTCCCTGACATAGCTAAATCTCTAGTTTCTTACGGGAAGAGTAAGCACGATACCTTTCCAATCGTGCAATGCAACAACCAAAACACCAAGACATAATCAAGAGCGAAAAGGCAGAATGCCGTGGGGAAAGTATTATACTTCACGGTAGCGCGACTAGCAAGATGCCAAAGCATACTTCTATCGTCCTGTGCGTGGATAAAAAACGTAACATATAGTCTATCGGTACCGTAACCCACCATTCGTTACCACTGACACAGCCCTGCCTCCCCTTTTCAAAAAGAATGTTTTCTATCCTTCTTCTCGCGCCCGTACTAGTCTTTGTGTGGGAACCACAGTAGCTTTGGATTACTGTATCATGCCGTCTACTCCCGTTCTCTCTAATGTAAAATTATGCCCCACTTCTACGTACTACTTGTACTGTACTCGGGGGTAGGCAAAAGTCGGGCGCACCCCATATACGGTAACTATGGTTCTCCCCCATACAAACCCGTTTTCTTGGCACTTTTTGTAAGGGCAGCAAAAGTCGGGCGCACCCCCAGAATAGGAAATAAACCCAGAGGTTTCGTGCTACCGCGCCATACTTACCCCTAAT
>Ga0307507_10008489_pt1 | contig 14169 bp, 2 predicted proteins | sample 7_EM_MG_FD_207223 | JGI IMG/M metagenome (GOLD analysis project Ga0307507, IMG submission 207223) | Populus trichocarpa ectomycorrhiza microbial communities from riparian zone in the Pacific Northwest, United States - 7_EM | ecosystem: Host-associated > Plants > Roots > Unclassified | place... | reverse complement strand
TTAAATTATTAAAATTTATTATTAAGTGGTTGTTAAGATATTAAAGTGTGATTTTTCCATTTTTTGGTGTGTTTTTGAAGTGATTAGCTTACCCGTTTGACCAGCTCACCCGTGAAATACGTTAATAGTTCTTACTTTATTGACTTAATAAATAATATGCAATAGAAAATATAATCTAAATAATTTAAACTTTTTATTAAGTGGAAAGGATATAAAATATAAACCTGGGAAACCTATAGCCAAATTAAGGCAGATGCGCCTTCCTTAGTAAGGGGTTTCTATAAAGACCGTCTCCTGCGGCCCGCTTTAGCTAGATAGACATAATATAGAGGCAAATAACTGCCACCTGGCACGAATGTGCAAAACACGATAGCAGGAAGCTTAAATTTAAAAAGAACTTAAAATGTATTATGATGTTTATAATATAGTTACATAATACGCAAGATATTAAGGAACTTTAACCAGTGGTTAAAGTTATCTAATTGGTTAGATTTGTCTTGCTAAGAACGCCACCTAATATAAAAATATAACACGTGATAAAATTATGAATTCTTAACTAAATTGAATTATTTTAAACCTTTAGCTAAAAAAGGTGGGTACTATAATAGGACTAGCCTAGTTACAGTAGGAATGTCTTAGTGAAACACTTAATAGATAAATTCTAAAGCTTTAACCAAATTCTGCTAAATTCTGCTAGCTTAATTGACTTCTGCTAGATTAATTAAATTCCACTAAAGTCCGTTAAAGACCGCGTATATATATGCGCACGCATTAACCACTAAGCCCCTAACTATTTAATTATACAATTCTCTCGTTATTCCTTTCTCTTCTTTACACAACGTCTTGTTCTCTATAAGAGTTATATACCCTTAAGACTTAGATAGTATTTATATCATTCCTTTAAATCTTCCCTAAAGCCTCTGCCCTTATAGAATGGTTAGAAACGCGCTGCATTTAGACCCTAAAATTCCCTCTATACTCACCCAAGCTTAACCTAATTAAGCACCTTTTATTAGTACTAAAAAGGAAGGTTTTTGAGCTTTATTTAGAGCTTAAATAGATAGGACAAAGTAGGGAGGATTTAGAGCGTTTGATTAAGGCGTGCAAGGAGGCGTAGATAGCCCTTGATTAACAGTATAGAGCGAAGACTAAAGGCAGTAAGAAAAGCACATGGCTGGCAGATAAAGTATTAACTATAATTAAATAATCTATATACTAATTTAGTTGCATTTAATTGCTATAGCATTGTGCAATTATTTAAAGTATTGATTTTGGTGAGAATTCGCATATACATAGACTAATGTCTTGGCACTGTAAAAGGTTAGTAAGAAAGCAGCTATATATTAGGTTAATCTATAGCAGAAGCAGATATAACGCTTACTAAATTAGCTTTATAAATAGCTTTAAGCAGGTAAAAAAGCTTTAAAATAGTTATATATATTATTTACATTTAACTTCTAATAAGTGTTACGGAGTGAGCATAAGCGGTAATAATATATAGCAAAGTAGATATTATTAAGCTATGTATATAAACTGCGTAATGAAGTTAAGACGTTATATAAGGAGAGAAGGTAGGGAAACAGGAGGAAAGGGTATATATTGTTAATTTAGTTACTTAGTTAATATATATACGGAGCAGAATAGGATTTAGTAGACTTGGCAGAATATGGCAGAATGCGGTAGATTACCGTCAGATTGCCGTAGATTGCCATCTCGCAGTTAGTCTCTTCTTGCTATATTAGTGGAAACAAGTAAACGTATGTAAGGTGTTACGGAGGTATCCCATAACAGTACCCCCCCTTTAAACTTAAGCTTCTGCAAGATGGGGTTATGGTAGTTTTAGGTAAAGTTTATAAAAGTCTTCTACGGCTTATATAAGTCCTATAGAGTTAACGGGTTCCCATATAGGCTTAATAAAGCCTCTCCATTTTATAAGGTATATATATTTACGTTTCCGTTTATCGTACTTAATATTATTAACCCTTTTAATAAAGTACTTATCCTTACTATCCACTTTAACTAGTAGGGGAGGGTCCCAAATTTGTCTAGGCAGGGTATCTAATATAGGGGCGGCAGGGTAAAGGACTGATATATAGAACATAGAGTAGATTTTAACCGTATTAGGAAGCTTTAGTTAGTAGGCATAAGGAGAAATAACCTTTTAGACCTTATAAGGGCCAGCGTTCTTCTAATTAAATTTCTTAGTAGGTTATTTTATATTTAGATTTCTTATATCTAGCCAGACAAAGTTACTAATTTAATAGGCCGGTGCTAGGGTTTAATTCTTATTTACTGCGGCTTTATAGATAAATTAGGCCCATATTATTTTATTAGTAAGGAACTCTTATAGTTCTTCCATCTTCTTTATAAATTTATTTACCTCTATAACTTATAAGGCATAATAAGCTAGGTAAGAAATATTACTAAAGGGTTTAAAACCTATTTGTGGGTACTGGCTATAGTTAGCTAGAAATAGGGAGACCTTTATAGTTTCTAAGACGGAGTTATTTATAGTAAACTTAGTAAATATAAGCTAGTCTATCCAGTCGTCCTATAAATATAACGTATATATCCAAATATACTATTCCATTATAGCATTTATACGTTCTATTTAACCATCCATTTCTAGGTGGTATACTATAGATAATAGTGCTTTAATATAGAGTTAAGTAGTTAGATCTTTCCAGAATATAGAGATAAACTAGCTGCCTTTATTAGAGATAATTGTTTTAGGGAGTCTATAGAGTTTCTATACGTAGTCTAGGAATAGTTAGGCAATAGTAAACACTAATATATTAGGGTAGGCAATTAAGTGTTTTATCTTAGATATTTAGTCTATAACTACTATAATATTTATGCAGCCTTTACTTATAGGGAGCTTAATAACAAAGTTAATTAAAATATCCTTCTATCTTTGGTCTGAAATAGGCAGTAGCTTTAAAAAGCCGTTATATATCTTATATAAAGCTTTAACTCATTAATAGGTATAGCAGCTTAAGATATACCTCTATATTATATTATATATATTTAGCTAGTAGTACTTCTATTAAAGTAGTTCTAGGGTTTTTCTATGGCTTAGGTAGCCAGCTACTAGTAGGTTGTATACGTGTTTAAGAAGCTTAAGCTTAAGTTTATTATAGTTAGGTATAACTAGGCGGTTCTAGTAGTATAAGCGGTCTCCATAAGCTTTATATTTACTTAAAGAAATCTTTTTAGAGCGTCTAACACCATTTTAAATTAGCTTAAGTGTCTTTTAGATAAACTCATTATTTAGGTATTTATTAATTATAATCTGTTTAATTAATTAATTAGTTATTTTAAGGATGTATACTATAAGGTCTTTAGCTAGGGGATTAAATAATTTAGGGCGAAGTAGGGTTTAATTACAGTAGGCATACACTTCTTCTTATACTAGTATATCTTATAAACATTAGGTTAGGGCATTAGGTTTTTAACCTTAAACGCCTAAGTAGTACATAATTAAGAATTAGAAATAAGATAGATATTCTAACTAGCAGGCTTAACAATAACTTAGCTATTTTATAGTTATAAAGTACTATAGATTCTTATAGTTGCTAAAGACCTTAATTAAAAATCCGGTACCTTTTAGTTTAGGTCGCTATTATTTAAAATATTTAATAATAGCTAATAATTCCTTATTGTAGATCTTATAGTTATATTTAGCTAGACTTAGTTATTTTAAGAAGTATACTATAGGGTATAGTACCCCTTTTTTATTATACTAAGATAAAATGCCTCTAGTAATATAGTTAGATAAGTTAGCTTCTATAATACTCTTTTAGTTTAGGTTAAAGTATTAAAGTATAGGTATAGTAGTAAATATAACTTTTAGATAGGCAAAGGCCTTCTTACATTCCTTATTAAAGATAAAGGTTTTATTCTTTTAGGTTAGAGCTATAAGGGGTAAAACTAGAGCGGAGAAGTTATTAATAGACCATTAGTAGAAGTTAGTAAATCCTATAAAGACTCTTACATCCTTAACATTCTTAGGTTCTTACTAGTTTATAATTACTTTAATCTTCTTTAGGTCCATTTATATACTATTTATAAAAATAATAAGTCTAAGGTATAGGACTTCTATTTTATAGAATTTACACTTATCTATATTTAATTATATGCTAGCTTTACGCAGGGCTTTTAAAATAATATTAATGTGTTTCTTATATTTAGTTAGGCTATTGCTATATACTAGAATATTGTTAATATAAGCAGTATAGAAAACATCTAGGTAAGATTATAGGGTATTATTTATAAAGTGTTAGAACAAATTTAGGGTATTTATAAGGGTAAATAGGGTTACTAAGTATTTAAATAGTCTATATCTAGTACGGAATACAGTAAGCCATTTATCTCCTTTTATAATATAGAGGCGGTTAAATGCATAGATAAGGTTAAGTTTTATATAGTAGCGAGCCTTACTTAATTGGTTTAGTGTCTCTTAAATTAACAGGAGCGGGTACCGATTCTTAATAGTAATAGCATTAAGAGCTTAGTAGTCTATATAGAAGCACAGACTGCCGCTAGGTTTCTTAATAAAGATTATAGCTATAGCTATAGGTAAAGAGCTTACTCTAATAAATCCTTTACTTAAGTACTCGTCTAAGTACTTTTATAGTACTTTAAGTTTATTCTAGAACATTTTATATAGGGGTCTAAATCCTAGCTGTTTTCCTTTTTTAAGTATAATCTTATAGTTATATAGTTAGTATTCTACTAACTTATCGGCTTCCTTTTATAAGAATACCTCTAGGTGCTTATAGTGGTATACTAGTACTTTTATAGCAGAGTTAGTATACTTCTTTAGTGCTAGGGCCTTTTTAATATTAGCCATTATAACGGCAAAGATTATATATTTAGGTTTTCTAGTAAGTTGTGCTAACAGGGTAGCTCCAATTATATAGATATCTAAGGTGTTAAGCAAGTTTAGATTATCCTTGGTTTCTTATATAGTTTCTTATTTAGGTTTAGGTTCAGTATTAAGTACAGAGTTAGTATTAGATTTAGGTTTAGGTTCTTTAAGTATCCTTTTTATAGTAGAATACCAGTTCTTCTAGTACCTTTATATATTAAGCTTAAACTTCTACTTGGTTTAGGGCGGTGCAGTAATTAGGATTAGTTTATATAGTTTAATATAACTTCTAGGTCCTTAGTAAACGTTAGTAAAAATCTTATATTAGTGAAATTTGGTAGAATTCTTAGGTTAGTAGAATTTAGTAGAATTCTCGTATTAGTGGAATTAGGTAGACTTTTTGGGTATAGGGTAGACATTAGTAGAAATTTTAAACTGGTAGATCCTAGTAGATTTTTTAGATTTTAGTTTAGGTTCTAAGTAGTAAGTTATAAGGCACTTCTACTTGTAGTAAAAGGCGGTAAATAGAAGCTTAAGGTTATCCTAATTAATGGTTACCTTATATAGCTTTATCTAGGGTTATTTAAGGATTACTAAGTAACCTAGGGTAGTTATAAAAAGCTTAATTGGTTCTTTATAGTTTAGGTATTAGAGTCTTAGGGCCGCTATATAAATAATACAGCCTAAGACGGTGTATTTGCCATTAAATCTAAATATATTAATATACTGGTTAAGGGGTATTAGGGTAAACCTATTATCTTACGCAAAGATCTTATTAATAAATTCTATACTATTAGCTCCTGTATTAATTAGGACTTAAGCATTAACCTATTAACCTTTCTGCTAAAGATAGTAGTTAACAGTTATACTATAATTCTAAGAGTTAGGATTTGCTATATTTAATATATTTAATAAGATCCTGTAATATAGCTATCCTAAAGAGTAACTTAACTCTAGAATATACCTTTTAGTAGTAAGCGGGAAGGGGTTCCTCTAGAATATTAGTTATAACTTTATCCTTATAAATAGTGCTTACTAGATATAGGGCTAGAGCTAGGTAAAGATTAGAGATAGTAACTAGAGGATTAATATAGTAAACGGTTGTTAGTATTAGCCGTTTATAAATTATATTAGGGTATAAGGACGGAGCAGTACCTTAAGATATAATCCTTGCTTCTGTATTTAAAGTAAAGGCCTAGCTTAATATATTATTTTTATTTAGGGGACCCTAATAGGGCATATCCTAGGGTCCCTATATTAATATCTATAGCGTTAGGGTGCTTAGGCTAAGATAATAACTTAGTGGACATTTATAGAGTTGTTATATTATATTAAGGAGTGGACTTTGGTGTTAGGCGTAGTATATTATTATACTATTTATTAATAATGTTTGTGTAGGCGTTAAGGGCTCCTAATAGGTCTATACCTATTAGGGAGGTTTTTAGTTTAGGGCTTAGAGACTTAATAAGGCTGTTAACTAGTGCAGAGTTATTCTAACCTATTTCCTTTATATAACGGTTAAATTTAGAGAAGTATACTAAGAAGCTTTTTATTCTTTAAGTTATATAGTTTATCTTTCTCTAAGCAGTAGCTTAGTGGTTTAGGTTACCGTATATAGCTTTAAGTAGTATAACTAGACTTTATACTAAGTTCGGTTAAAGGGGTTTAATAAGGTTAGCTATATCTCCTTTTAGTTAACTTAGGGCGTAGCAGAGTTGGTTAGCTTTAGTTAGGTAGCGGTTAGTATTACTAGTTAGCTTATTTTTAAGCTAGCTTAGGAATAATTAAAGTTCTTATTATTTACTAGTAAATATTAGAGGGTCTAGTAGTTGTTTAGATCATTATAGTATAGTAGTTAGATTAGGGTAAATAGTTACTATAGGTTCGGAACTATTATCCTACATATTTATCTCTAAAGAAGGCGTTTGGTCTTAGGGCCCTATTATAGGCATCTTAAGGGTGCGGACTTCTTCTTAGAGGTCCTTAATTATTTATAGGTGTTATGCCTCTTATTCAGCTTATTATTAAGTTAAAGTGGCTTAGTTTTATGCGAGGGCGTCTATAAAGGACTTCTATATCTCTACTAATTGTTTTTAGAGTGCGGATATAATGCTAGAGGCTATTATAGAGGCTTTAGGGTTATTCTGCATTTTAGAGGGTAGTATATAAGGGTAATATAACGTAGTGTTACGGAGTAAGTATAAGCGGTAATAATATATAGTAAAGTAGATATTATTAAGCTATATATATAAACTGCGTAATAAAGTTAAGACGTTATATAAAAAAAAAAGGTAGGGAAATAGGAGGAAAGGGTATATATTATTAATTTAGTTGCTTAGTTAATACGTGCACAGAGTAGAATAGGATTTAAGTAGCGGTCCTAGCAGAACTTGGCAGGATTTAGTAGACTTGGCAGAATATGGTAGAATGCGGCAGATTGCCATTAGATTGCCGTAGATTGCCGTCTCGCGGTTGGTCTCTTCTTACTACATTAGTGGAAACAGGTGGACGTGTATAAGGTATTATAGAGGTGTCCCATAATAATAAGATACTAAGGGCTTCTATTAAATCCTTTATCTATAGCCCTCTAGGAGCTTATTTTAGTATAGTATAAGTTTAATAGGGTGCTTTAGGGTGCTATTATAAGGGATCTTTTAGCCTTTTACTTAGGTATACGCCTAGGGGCTCTTAGGAGTTACTAAGGCTAGCCTTTAGCAAGCCCTTAGCACCTCCTTATAAGCTCCTTAGGCCTATAGCCCTTCCCTCTTTATTAGTTTGTCTTTATACTTAGGGTATTACTATACCTACTCTTTACTATATCGTCCTCTTCTATTAACTCTTTTATAACTTATACTTGGCTTACCTGCTCCCTACTATATACCTAGATAATAGCTTTATATTTAAACTAATTCTATACCCTTATAGGTAGTAGCTAGTAGCAAGCTAAGGGCTCCGCCCTTAAGCAATTTTACATTTTATAATCCCGTATTTTTACCTAGAATAACTATATATACTATAAAAGTAGGTCTACTAGTAGACGTCTAGCAGATCGCATCCGTATAATAGTATTAGAATATAGATTAAGTCCTCTATCTTTTTAGAACAATCGCGTATACTGTAGAGCAGCTATACTAGACGTTTAGCAGATTATATCCATATAATAGTTAGATAGATACGGATTAGGAGAAGGAAAGGAGATAGTAGCTACCTAGCTAAAGGTTAGGGGCTATTTAGATTATACGCGATTACCTCCCAGCGATTAGTATACCTGTATATAATTAGTAGTGCTATAGTGCGGCTCTGACCTAATAGCGACCTAAAGGTGATTTAATTGCTATTTAAAGGCTTTCTAGTAGGAGTTAAAGGGGATTGTATATGACTAAGCTAGTAATACTCTAGGCTAACTATGGATCGCTGTGATATAAGTAGGTTCCACTAATAGAGATTAGAAGGTTAAACGCTATTAAAGAAATGCAGCTACCCTAAAGGCTATCCAACTGCTATTTAATGGCTATCTAAAGAGCTAATAACTAGCTTTTAAAACTATAGATACTACCCTTACTTTTAGATTAAATATAATCTTAGAGCTATGGCTTGCTTAAGAGCTACGGCTCTAACCCGGAGACTCTCTAGGTGTTAGCTAAAGGGCTACTAAGACTTAACTATAGGCGGTTATCTCTTAGAGCTACAGCTTACCTTAAGCTTCGGCTCTAAGATTCTATATAATCTCTTATAGAGCTATAACTCCGACATAGAGACTCTTTGGTTACTAGCTAAAAGGGCTACTAAGACTTAATTATAGGCAATTGTCTTAGAGCTATGGCTCGCTTAAGAGCTTCGGCTTAGAGATTCTATATAATCTCATAAGCTATAGCTTGCCTTAAAAGCTTCGGCTTAGAGGTTCTATGCGATCTTATAAGCTACGGCTTATCCTAAGCTATAGCTCTAACCTAAAGACTCTTCGGTTATTAGCTAAAGGGCTACCAAGACTTAATTATAGGCGATTGTCTTAGAGCTATGGCTTGCTTAAGAGCTTCGGCTTAGAGATTCTATGTAATCTTGTAAGCTATAGCTTACCTTAAGAGCTATAGTCCGCCCAAGAATATGGCGATGGCTTATTCTTAAGCTATGGCTTTAATCTTAAACTACGGCTTTAATCTAAAGCTATGGCTAGATTAAGAGCTATAACTTTAAGATTGATTGTATATGATTGTCACGGGACGGGAGCAGTGACTACAAGACGTATGTATTTAAGGAGTCTACAAGACGTTGCGCAATCGATTGTAAGGGTCGAGGGCGTCAGGGGGTGATATACCCACGCGTAGCTGACGTAAGCTATACGCGAGGTGTACGCAAGAGCACGGGGCTCCCCTATGGAGGCCCCTGCGGTCGGGTTCCGTAATACTACCCCCCCCTCCTATTAAGGCGGAGCTTTAGCGACGCTGTGGTTACTATATATATATAGGGGGAACGCTTAGGGTATAGACAAGAAGAAGAAATATTGTTATAGGTGTGATGGGCTTATACGGATGCTTCTAACTTAGGGCTTATGCTAGGGTGCTAAGCTATAGAGGGGGAAGGAGACTGTGGAAGACTTAGTAAGATATAAGGGGGTCACTAAGGCGCTAATTAATAATAGGCAAGCCAATAGCGATTTTCCATCCTGGGGATGGAAAATCCTAATTAGCTAGTTTCTCTTTAGCGTCTAGAATTTAACCAATTAGACAACTTTAACCGCCGGTTAAAGTTCCTGGACATCTTAATATTTTCCGGTTACGTAATCGCACTTTATAGCAATCTGCGGCAATCTAATAGTAACTTGCCCTTACGTGGCAATGTATAAAGGTTTAACTCTATAAGGGCTCCCATAGAGGATTAGGCACAAAATCTCTACTTAGGCCTAGTTTCTATGGGTTTACGTAGTAAAAATCGCTAATTAGGTCCTTTGCATTCTTAAAGTCTTCCTATAGTTGCCATTCCGGCTGATCTATGTCAAATTCCATATAGGTAGCTTTGTAGTAAAGCTACCGTCCTCTACCTTCGCTAAAGTATTTAAAGTTAATAATTTATTTAATAGTCCACTCCTTATGGTTCTTATCTTTGTTCTTATTTTGGATTAATACTAATAGAGGTTTAGGCTATATTTATCCTAGTAGAGGATTAGGCTAATAAAGGTATAGTAGTTATAGGTAAAACACGGGCCACACCCTATGGGTAGCTAAGGCGGGTAAAAGCTCTAGTTTATATATAGCTTCCCTGTTAATAACTTATTTAATTTAACAGGGGCTAAGGTTTTTGTAATTAAATAACTTTATAGGCCTTTATATGGAGATATTATGTGTATCTAACTATACCTAGTTGCTAACACGCATCTTAGATAGTGGTGTTCTATAATAGTTGGCGAAATAAGCCTATTTCGCTTAGGCCTAGGCCATCTCTCCTTTATAGTAGTTAAGTAGATTTTTTATATAGTCTGCGTGCTAATTAGCAAGTAACATCTTAAGGCGTTTTCTATATATCAGTTTCTTATTAATAGGCTCTGGTGGCTCTATACTAGATTATAGGTAATAACCTTTATTTATAAAGAATGGGGTAAGTCCTATAGTGGCTAAGACGTAGTTATTTACTATAAATTTACCTAGCAGAAGGTGGTTTACCTAGCCGTCCTAACTATAGGCAACTACCTATTATAAGTACGCCTTTATACTAGCGTTAGCATTTTCTAGTTATCTAGTAGTTTTATAATAAAAGGATATAAATATCTTAGCGAAGATACTAAGGTGTTAGCAGATCTGCCTCTATACGTTAGAGTTAAATTATATGCCTTAGTTAGATATAATAGAGTTGGGTAACTTGTATAGTTAGTAGACTTTATAGAGAAAGGCGTTAGCAACATTGCTAATAGCTACGCCTTTGTTTAAGATATAGTGGCGTTCTTTTATAAGTCGGCATATTATTATAAGGATATTCTTATAGGTTTAGTTATGTCGTTTGCAAGGCGGTAGGTTAATAATAAAATCTATAGCAATATATGCCTATTGGCGTAGAGGTACTAGTAGAGGGTATAGTAGTTCTTAGTATTTTATATGAAATGCTTTAGCACGCTTATAACTGTAGTAGGCGCTTATAAAGCGTTTAACTAAGTCTATTATTTTAGGCCAGAAGTAGTATTGGCTAAGGAGCTTATAGGTCCCTTCTTTGCCTAGGTGGCCGCTTAATTAGAGGTTATAGGCCATTTAGATTAGTTACTATTATAGATTTTCTAAGTTAGGGATAAATAGGCGGCCTTTATAATAAAGCCTATTCTCTTTTACTTCTAAGGCCGCTATATTAATTTAGCCTAGGCTTTAGAGGTTAGTAGGCAGTATATAGGCGCTAGCAGTTTTTGCGGTAATAAGTTAATATAGTAATGGGTTAATAGAGGTATTGTATGCTATAGTAATAAGCTTATTAATTTTAGGAGGTAACTCTAGTTCTATAGTATAAGGCTAAGGTATAGTTGGTTCTATTATAGGTAGTATACCTAGGGCCAGATTTTATACTTTTAAGATTATCTATTATTAGAACTAATTATAGGGGTTATCTTTAGACTAAGGAAGGTCTTATAAGTAGTGTATTAGGCTATTAGGCTTAATACCTTATACTCCTAGTCTATATATAATTTTAAAGTTATAACTAGAGAGAAACTTGTTCTAGCGTGCTTGGCGTTAGTTTAGCTATTTTATAGTTATAAAGTGCTTAAGGTTGCGATAGTCTATAAGGACTTTAGTTGGCTAGTTAGGTTCTGCTAAGAAGAGTTCTGGTTAGAATTCTTTAAACGCTTATATAATTATAAGGAGTTCCTTATTATAGATCTTGTAGTTATATTCTTATAGTATAAGCTTAGACAAGTAGAATGCGACTAGGTAGAGGAGACTGTTATTACCTATCTAGAAGAGGACGCCTGCGTTAACGTAGTCTAAAGAGTTAGTCTTAAGATAGAGTTATTGTCCTGGTATAAAATAAGCTAGGATAGGTACTTTAGTAAATATATTTTTAAGGTCTTAGAATGCCTTCTTATATTTAGGCGTCTAGATAAAACGTAGATATGTTTTTCTTCCTTTTATAGAAAGGCCCTTTGTTTATATTATTACTATAAGTAGTGCTACAATACCTAAAAAGTTGTATATAAATTTTTAATAAAAGTTGGCGAAACTAAGGAAGGCTTATATGTCTTTAATACAGCTAGGGGTTTGCTATTTTGTAATTATATATACCTTCTTAGGGTCCATATAGACACCTTTAATAGTAACAATTAGTCTAAGGTATTTTACTTCTGTAACTAAGAATTCGCACTTCTTTAGATTAATACAAAGTCCTACGTCCCTAAGGCGCTGTAGGACCTTTTAAACATGCTTAGTATGCTTAAAAGGGTTATTACTATAAATAAGTATATTGTCTAGGTACGCAGAGTAGAAGTTATTAAGGTAGTCCCATAAGGCGTTATTAATATAGTTTTAGAAGCTGCCTGGGCCGTTATATACGCTAAAGGGTATAACGGTATATTTAAATTGGCTAAAGCGCAATGCAAATGCAGTTTTTTACTTATCACCCTCCCATATTTAGAGGCAGTTAAAGGCGGCGATAATATTAAGCTTAGTATAGATTTTAGCTTAGCTAAGCCGCTTAAAAGTCTTATATATAAGCAGTATAGGGTATTAGTTCTTAATTATAATAGCATTAAGTCCTCTATAGTTAACGTAGAATTAGATACCTTTTTTTAGCTTCTTAGTAAGGAGGATAGGGGCGGCTGTTAGGGATATACTAGGATAAATAAATCCTTTGTTAAGGTGCTTGTTAATATACTTTTTAACAACTAGAAGTTTGTCTTTTAATATTAGGTAGGGCCTTTTATAGGGTAGCGTTTTTCCTTATTTAATATTAATGGTATAGTTATTAGGTTAATATGGGGGGAGTATATCTGCGCCCTTTTGTAAGTATATATTAATAAAGTTATGGTATCTCTTAGGGAGGAGCTTGTGGAGTTCCTTATTAGTAAATCCTTTTTTAAGCTTTATAAATTTCTTAAAGTCTAAAGGTAAAAGTCTGTAGAGTTTTATAGGGGCATTATCTTTTAAAAGGTTAACTATATCTATCCTATTACTATAGAGTATATAGTCCTATTCTTTATTAAGCTTATATAGTTATAATTAGGAAGCTGTAGTAATGGTCTAGCCTTTTCTATATACTATACGGTAGAAGGCTATGGTGCTTATATAGTAGTAGTTAGTTATAGGTAGGGTAATAAGGGGTTTCTTAGGTTAATATCCTGGGGAGTAAATAGAGGTGGCTAGGCTATGCCCTAAGTAAAACTCTCTATAGTATTTAGAGTTAAAGGTTACTTCTTTCTTTTTCTAATTAATAGTGGGATTATATTACTTAAGTTAGTTTATTTTAAGGATAATAGGGTAGCTGGTAAGTGGTATAATATAGGCCTAGAGTTTTTCCTAGTGCCCGTTTATATCTAGGTAGAGTTATACTATATAGGTAATTTTCTATGCGGTATAACTACCGTTAGTAAGTTGTAGGGTATAGGCTTTAGTAAGGGGTGAGGTAGGTAGGATATAAGTATATATAAATTGGGTATCTATAAATTTATTAGTAGCTCCGCAATTAATTATAAAACAGCTTTTATATTATTTTTTAGCAGTAGTTCCTATTATAGGTAAAACTATCTATTTCTATCTATTTATTTTTACTAAGTTATTTATTAAGTAGGCTAATATATAGATCCCTTTATTATTAGGGCGTCCTAACCCATAACTTAGGGCTAGGACTTAGCGTTTTCCGCTTTTATATCTAACCCTACTGCTATTACTACGTCTTTGTCTTATATAGTAGTGGCGTATAGTAATATATTTAGTATTTAGGATACTAGGTTAGGTATTAGGCGGCGGCTACTAAACCTAACTATTAGGTAGTTTAGGTTATTATAATAATAGCCTTTTTAATAGCATCTATAGTAGTGTCTTAGTTTCTAGAGTAGCTTACGTTCTCTATTTAAGAGTTTTTGCGGAAAGGTTAGTATAAAGAGGTTAAAATTAGCTCTAGTAGTATTTAAGGTAGTAGGCGTTAGTGGCTTAGTATATATAGGTTTAATGGGTCCAGGGTGCTTTTATAAGGAGGTCTTTTTTTTTTTTTTTTTTTTAATCCGTTGTATTATACTACGTATAATACTGCGCATGCAGCCTCTAGGCTATGGCGCTATAGTTCTATATACATGAATCCTTTCTAGGCAGCTTAACATGTACTAGTAGCTA
>Ga0307507_10008487_pt1 | contig 14170 bp, 1 predicted proteins | sample 7_EM_MG_FD_207223 | JGI IMG/M metagenome (GOLD analysis project Ga0307507, IMG submission 207223) | Populus trichocarpa ectomycorrhiza microbial communities from riparian zone in the Pacific Northwest, United States - 7_EM | ecosystem: Host-associated > Plants > Roots > Unclassified | place... | reverse complement strand
TTAGGGAGGAAGTGTTTAATATATTCGCGAAACTCTTTTAGTAAGCGTTATAGAATATCTTTATAGGTTAATCCTGGTTTGCCTTTTAGGAATTTCTTAATATTAGTATTAACTATCTTTTGGCGTAGAAACTTAGGCTTAGTTTTTAGGTTTGTCTTAAGGAAGTTATAAAAATAAGGGGGTAGCGCTTTACGGGCTTTCTCTATTATATAGTTGCCTTCTACTAGCCGGCGGAAAGATCTTTCTAATAGGTTTAGTACTTCTATTAGGCCTATAGGCAGCTCTTTAAGCAGCTATTGGTGTTCTTTTTGTTTAACTAGTTCTACTAGCTCCGCTATATAGATCCTTATTACCTTTACGTCTTTTTGTTTATAGAACTGGGTAAAATTAACGGTATAAGTGTATCTAATGTTATCTAGGTTAGGGCGTATCTGGTTCTCCAGTACTACGGCTGGGCTAGCACGGCTTGGTTAGCCCAGGGGGGCGGAAACGAGGCGGCGGCCCTGCACGGTACGTGCAGGAGATAGGTGTAAGGTTAGGCGTTATAGGGGGGAGGTCTTAATTGCTCTGGTTTTGGTCTTAGCTGTAACATCTTTAGCTGTTATATATGTGGTCGCATGTGCGTATGGCAAATGACTTAAAGTTAGGTGTCTTGTTAGCTAACCTAGGTTGAGCGGGTGTATATAGGGGACTTATAGTTTTGGCGGTATTTGTTTTTTTGGGGATAGGGTAGTGGTCTAGTCTTCTAAGATCTCCGCTTTATTTATTACGTATATTGGGTTACTAGTGTTAGGCACCTCTTTTATTATTAGCTGATGGTATCTGAGCGTTGGCCTTGCGATGCGTCTATATAGTGCTACTCAGTCACAATCGGGAATATGCCATGGGAGACAGTTGTAGGCATAGTAATTAGAGTTAAACTTAAGCTCTAGAGCAGGGAAGTCTGCCCTTGGGTTGTGTTTTTTAAGCTAGGGCATTCCAAGAATTACTAGTATAGAGGGTGATAATTTCGTGACGTAGAAAAGCATAGATTTTGTATAGTGGCCGATTGTTATTTTTGCTGTAAAGTAGTGGGTAATAAAGCTGGATGGGAGTCTATTAGCAAGGCGGAGTGGTTTTAGAACTAGGAGTCTTTTTATTATAATATTATGCTTTTTTATAAGCAAGTCTTCGTCTGTAAATGCTGGTACTGTACTACTGGTGTTAACAAGGCTTACTGTTTTAATGAAAACTTATAGGAGTGGGTTGTGTAGTAAGAAGAGGTAGGTTTAAATAAGGATGGTATTTCTATTATTATTTACTATTTTAAGGTTAAGTAGCAGTTAACTTAGAACAAAGTCTAACTGATTTAGTAGCATAGATCTAATCCTTTTATCCTCCTCCCCGTATGGTTTTGACCCTTGGAGGCGACTTAGTTTAAGGGTTGGCCTTTTAATAACTGACTTATGGGGCTTGGCTGGTGGCTATAGTCTTAGCTGGTATGTCCTAATGTATTAGTCTCCAACGGTGTATATGTGCTAGAGGGTACTTTACTGATAATATAGCCGGTCTTACAATTGGTAGCGATATGGAGCACTTGTCTGTAGTTCGCGTATAGGACCATTAGCTGGGGCTGTATTGGGGAAGGCTATTATGGGGGTGGGTTTCTATGTCCGAACTCACGTCCTTGTCCGCGGTTACCGTTTTAGTTGCTATCCCCTCTACTAAAGAATCCGCCGCGGCTAGGAGGGGGTTAGCGTAGTAGCATTGGGAGGGGATTTGGGTTTGTCCTAGGGTTATAAGTATCTTTTTAGTGGCTAGGTTAACCATATGCTATATAGAGTCTATTATCTATACAGTATCTTTAGACGTTGTTAGGGAGGCTACTACTACCGCTACTAAATTTGACGGCGTTGAGGTCTATTAGGTTATTCTATAGTGCTAGTACTAAGGTGTTATTATTAGGTAATATAGGTTAATAGCCGCTAGCGGTACTTGGCTTAGCGGTATTCAGCTTTATATAGTGGGTATAGTTCTATAGGTTATAAGCGAATACGTCTATCTACTTACTCTAGCCTTTATAGTTAGCATTACCGATCTTGCGGCTAAGGGTAAGGGCTAGGTCTTTTATCTTTAGTAAAATATTCTTCTTAAATAAGTCTACTTTTTGTTCCTTAGTCTTGTTTGCTTTAATTATTAACTTATTAAGCTCTGCTTTCTAGGACTAGTAGTTACACTTGCCCTAGCTTAAGGTATCTAACTTATTTTTAGCTGCTTGGGTTGTATTAATGGTCTTATAGTGCTTCCTTATATATATAAGCATAGACTCTTGGTTGGAGAAGGTCCATTTACTTAAGTTGTTTAGGTATATGCGTAGTATATTAAGGCCATGCTTGATATAGTTATAGGCCTTGTCTGTTAGCATGTCTGATATATAGAGGATTTTGTTTATTGGAGTCTTAAAGCACTTTATATCTCTTTGGAAAACGCCTTAGATCTTTATTTCCCATATCTTAAATTTTTCTTGTTTTTTAATTGGTGATCCCTTGCTATTAAATAGGGTTGGATTTTTTGCTTTATGCTTTTTTCTATAGGGCTTAGTTAGAAGAGGGGAGCTAGTAGCTATATTCTTCTTAGTAATAGTCTGGGTAAGTATAGTAATCTAAAAGCTTAGACTTTATATAGTCTTAGTATATACAAAAGCTTGTTATTTGTTTTATTGTATACGTGGTTCGAGCGTCTTAAGGGAGTTAATTCTGTGCTGAGCTTCTTTAAGTTAAGACTTTATAGTTTGGCCTTTATTGTAGACAGCTTGGAGGCCGTTCTTGACGCTAGTTAAAAAGGTTGTATATATAGAAAGGTGCTGGAAGGTTCCTGCTATATTAAGGTCCTTAGGGTACTCTAGGCCATTCCTGATTGCCTAGGCAATGTGGGTGTGGGAGGTATTAAAGAGGCAGGCGAGCGCTTTGCGTAGGTTTGTTAACGGGGTATTATCTATGTTATAGTTGCCCATTTTAAGGGATTTAGGTAAGGCAATTAAAATTTATAAGGCTGGCTGTGATGCTAAGATTGTTTATAACTATACTAAGATTGTTTAAGATTATACTAAGATTATCTAGGACTATGCTAGGGTTGTCTGGGACTATGGTATAGTGTTATTGGTCGCGCCAGGTCGCGATTATACTGGGAAAACGGAGACAGTATACTTAGGAAGAGGGAAAAAACAAAGGTCGCGATAGGGCGCAATTAGAGATACCATAAACTGTTACAGTGCTGTAATGCAAGTAGGCTAAATAACTACATTGTGGTATAAAGAGGAGAAGAAGATGAAAAGGGGGTATTATATATAAATAGTAGGGCCAGCCCGCCAAGGCGCTAATGGTGGGCCAGCCAACAGTAGGAAACAGTACGAGACAGTGTACGATAGGTCAGTGCCGTGACATAACCGATTTAAAAATTAAAATTTGCCAAACCGCTGATTTAGTAGTAAATAATTAGTAAAAGCCATTATAAGTTATTGTATCGTTAGTAAGAAGTCTTAAAGCCATAAATATATATATAATAGAGTCTATGAAAGTCGATTTTTGATATTTTAGTTAGAGCTGCTGGCGGAAAGTAACTGTGTAAAAACTTCTACCGGGCGCAGGCGCGGGCGCGGGCGCAGGCGTGAGCGCGGAAGTATGTTAGGTAGCAGCACCCAAATTAGTTCGCGCGACGACTCACAAAGCACTGCGTAGGGACTTGCCCTTTTAGGAGGTTTACTAAGGGCTCCTTTGGCGCGTTCTAAATCTAATTTAGACTCTAAAATTAAGACTTAATCGTGGTGTTACAGTCATAAAAGTTAAGTTACATGGCGCACACTTCGATTTTCGCGATATAGGCACAAACAAGTTAAACGCACGTGATAGGAGCGCTATATAGGTTGTAAAATACGTACCCCCCCCTAAACGATATACATACACCCGTGCTTGCGCGTACGTTAGTATAAAACTATTAGGGACCTTTATAACGCTATAGGCTTTCGCATAAGGTTTGGCGCTTTTATAGAGACTTGTTATTCGCTAAGCTATTAAAGCTACTTATAGACGATCTTCAGCGAGGCATAGCTTTGGTAATATGGAGTTCTATACAAGGGAAGTGAACCTTTAAACCGGAAAAGTAACAGTCCGACCTCTAAGCGGGCTTAGACCGCCTAGGCTACGCGCGCTTAGGCTAAATCTCAACATTGCCACTAAAGATAAGCCCCTTTCTCGGAAAAGTTAGCAAAATTCTATATACGGCTTAGTTAATGCCTAGAAATACCTAGTACGCCTTAATATAAGATAGGGCGCGGAGTTACACATACTCTAAAAGTATAAGATAATATGTTGCATTTTATAGATTTTCTAAAAAAAAAATTACTGTTTAGTCCTTTTTCTAGTACTTAATGGACTATTATAATAGAACCTAGCGCCAGGTTTCCAAAGGCATATAATTACTAGTAAAATTGGCTTAAAGCTTCTTTAAGACTAAAAAGTAACCGTCTGGTAACCGTCTGGTAACAGTCTAGTAGTAAAGGTAACTATTCTTAAGGGGTGCTACTGGGAATCCGGCCTTATATACTAAAATTTCTAAAAGCGGGCATGCGCCGTAGGCACGAATTTTTTTAATGTAGTAGATACTAAATCTTATTATAAATTCTAAATACGCATTTATAATTTATTGGAAAAAATAAGAAGCAAAACTGTAAAAAGGGTTTATTATTTTATTACGCTAATTAAGATCATTATTATCCTAAGGCCGAGATTCCCCTTTAAGTTCTCAGTATTTCTAAGCAATTTGGTAATTACTCTTATATACCTCTACCTTTAAACCTTTTTAATATATGAAAACTTTGTTAAAACCTAGCAATTTTTCTTAATATTTAGCTCTTGCCCTTACAGCATCTTTGGTATTAATTGTTTAACGTTTTAACTAAGCTTTTAATACTATTTCCATCCATTTTATACGCCTACTCTGCTTAGAGCTCTTATTAACTGTAGAAAAGTCCTCCTAAAAAGCAGTTTTACTAGAATACATACTATATATTAACATAATAGTCTATAAAATAAAGTATAATTAGTAAATATAAGTAGGGCTTTTAATATAAATTAGATATATTAATACCTTTTGCTCTAAATAGCCCTTTTTTAAGGTTTTCTAAGACTTTTTTGCTATGCTACGGTATAATTGAGCCCAATATTTTAATGGAATTAGAACACCTTTTACTTTTATAAGTAAAGAGTAGTGCCAATTATAAAATAATTAAGAAATATTATTAGTATAACTAATAATTCCGTGTGGCTATATAATATCCTTATTTAAGAACTTTAGTAGTGTTCTATTTATAGTAATTTCCCTAAATAGGCGGTGGTTTTTGTAACGGAACCTTATAGCTTAGACTACAGTGGGTTCTGTTATTGGGCCGGGTATATAGGTACGACAAACACAACAATATAATAATAACTGGTGGAGTAGTTGCCTAACAGATTAACTCCAATTATATTCTAAGATTCACTACAAGAAGAGAACTATCTATAGTAGAAACTAAGGTCCTTTAAATACACAACCGTACTCCTAAGAAATCCTCTCTTATACGTAAGGTATGTGTTGTCTGTATTAAATATAACATCCCTTCCGTTTAATATAGTTAATATGTTTAACACTATATAACCTTAGTTACTATTCCTTGTTATATAGTTCTACTAAATCCATCTTAGACCGTGCCTGTATTAACTAACTAGCTTCCACCAACTCTTTTCCAAGTAGTTATAACATCATACTTAAAGCGTCTGTAATACTATCTCCCTCCTCTTTATCTTTGTTCTTAAAGATTCCTAACATCTCCAAGTTATCCACTAGAGGTGTAATATCCGTTTAACTACTCTAGTTAATATCTGTACTTACTATACCTAAAGCTTCTTCTTTTCTTTCCTGGGTTAAGCGTTGCCTTCATATAGTCTCCTCCATACTGTTACTAGGTGAAGTAATAGCAATTCCTTACTCTAGGTATGCTAAAGAGGGGTTAGTTTATATTGCGCTAGCAAGTCCTTCGTCTTAACAACCCTCCTCTTACTCTAAGTGTACTAAAGCAAACGTTTAATCGTCCTGTGATATTCGCTCTATTTTTAACGCTAAGTATGCGCGTCCTATAACTCTTAATAGTCTTTAAGTTCCCTAAGTAACTTATTATAGGGTCTTATGTTTAATCTACCACTATAAAGCTTAACAGTGAGCTAGCCTCCACGCTCCTTAAGGTTTAATATACCTTAGAAAAGTCCGCACACGTCCTTAAAGCTTAATGTTTAGCTTATGCTTATCTTTAACGCCTTAAATATGTTTATAAGAAGGTCTATTCTAAAGAGTAGAAATTAGTTTAATAGGGTTTGTCTAAGCTAGGTAATAAAAGAATTGGCTCTCCTTCTATAAGGGAAACAACTCTAAGTAGCTCAGCAATTGCTCCTTTTAGGTCCCCCTTAGGTAACTTATTTTTCAGCAATTCTTCTTTATTAATATTGCCTAACCTACTTTCTTTTAATACTCCCATACCTTTTCTATAGCGTTTCTTAAGTTACTTAGTAGTTTCTAGGTAGTCTCACTATAGCCTATCCACTTTACTTTATACTACGTTTCATTATCCACATCCTTATAACTAATAATCTTTAAAACTTACTATTTGTCTTCCTCTTATCCTCTATATATATCTGCCTTATAGACTAATAGCTTAATATTCCCGTATACTAGCTCTAGTATTGCGATATACTATATAGGGTAGATTTTTATTTTGGCTAGTAGGTTTAACTTATACGTAACTAATAAAATTCTTTACTTAATTTTAAAAGGTCCTAGTCTAATATAGTCTAACTTCTTGCTTAGTCGTCAACTCTTGAAATTTTTATATAGTAGCTATACTCTATCTCCCTCCTTAAGATCTGGTCCCTTAGATCTCTTAGTATTATAGTACCTTTTTATTTATTCTTATACTAGTTTAGCTGTTTCCTTAAGGTCTATATAAAGATTTATTAACGTCTTTATTCTTTATTTAGCTGTGCTACTCGTCCTTTTTGCTTAATATAGCGATAATAATGTTCTTAGCTCATATCCGTAATTCGCCTTAAATAGTAATATCCCTATTCCTTCTTATAGTGTTATATTATATATAAACTGTATAACTGGTAACAACAATACCCAATTATTCTGTGCATAATTAATATAGTGCCTTAGATACTGTTCCAGTGTCTAGTTTAGTCTTTCCGTTTATCTATCCATCTGCGGATAATACGCTATAGATATTACTACGCGAACCCCTTATTCTGCCAGAAATACCTTCTAGAATACTGCTATAAATCTTAAATCTCTATCCAATATAATCTTATCTAGTACTCTATATCTTATAAATACTTTCTTTATATAGATTCTAGCGATATCTTCTACTAATATCTCTTTGGTGCATACTATAAAGTATCCCCACTTTATTAGCTTATCCACTATTACTAAAATCGCGTTATAATCTTGTCCTATAATAGGATCTCTTAACTTTGGTAACTTAATAATAAAGTCCTATAATATAACTTCCTATAGTCTTCCTGGTGTCTTAATAGGTTATAGCCCTCTATACGGCCTATACCTTGTCGGTTTATTTCTTTAGTAATTTAGATATTCCCTTATAACCTATCTTGCTAGTCCCCAGATTCCTTAAATAATATACTCCTTTTAGAGTCTTAATACTAAGCCTATAGCTCTATTATATTCTTATATTATTCCCTTATGGAATTCCTTAATAAATTCTTCTATAATAAACTTAGGTATATATATTACCTCTCTGTTTTTATATTACTCTAAGTCTAGATTCTCTACCTATGCTTTTTAGATCCTTTACGTCTAATTACTTTTTAGTAACTTATAGATCTAACTCTCTCTAGTTACTGCGATCTTTAGATAATTATACCTAATTAATCTGTCTTAATCCCTTTATAATAAAGCTCCTAATAGCTTTTTACTACTCTATAGTTTAGCTTTTCTGCTTAGAGCGTCTATTTATATATTATCTATACCCTTAATATACTAAATTTTAAAATGGTATTCTATAAGCATTTCCGCCTATCTAACCTGTCTTTAATTAAGTTCCTTTATTATTAAGAATCCTATAAGGTTCTTATAGTCCGTTTTAACTATAAATAGTTTCTCTATACCTTATAAGAATGCTCTCTATTTTTTAAGTACTATAACTATACCTAACAACTCCTTATTATAGATGTTATAGTTTAACTCTAGTAGTGTTATCTTCCAACTATAGTATACCACTAGGTGCCATCCGTTTTAATATTTCTATAGGAAGCACGCCCCTAGTGTAAAGTCTAATATATCTATCTCTATAACCGTCTCTAGACCTAGCTGGTAGATCTTAAGAACTAGCTCCTAGATAAATAACTCTTTAACTTTTTTAAATAATTCTTATTACTCCTTTCCCTATACCTATAGTTCTTCTTTCTTTATTAACTGTATAAACGGCTTAATGTTCTATAACTATTGCGCTATAAACCTTCTACAGTAATTGCAAAACCCTAGAAATGATCTTAACTATATAACATTCTCTAGTTCCTGCCAATTTACTATAGCCTTAATCTTTTTTAGATCTATACTAAGCTGGCCTAGTTTAATAATAAATTTAATAAAATTAGTCTTCTTAGTAAAGAACTCGCATTTTTTAATTGCTACTAGTATCTATTCTTCTTATAGTCTCTTTAAGACCTGCTTAATATATTCTCTATGTTCTTCCTTACTCTCTAAGTAGATAATAATGTTATTAAAATATACTATAATAAATTCATCTAGGTGTTCTCCTAATATACTATTAATTCGCTTCTAGAACATTACTAGTATGTTTATAAGCCCGAATTGTATAACTAATGGTTTATATAGTCCTTTTTTTAACCTAAAGGCTGCCTTCTATTTATCGCCTTTCTTAATTCTAATCTAATAGTATACCTATCTCAGATCTATCTTTATAAAGATCTTTATGTTGCCTATTTTATCTTAGATTTCGCTAATTAAGGGTAAAGGATATCTATCTTTTCTAGTAATGCTGTTTAACTATCTATAGTCTATATATATCCTAAGTTTTCCATTCTTCTTTAGAATGAATAATACTAGATATCCTACTAATAACTATAATGGTCTAATGTATCCCTTTTATAAGTTCTCCTAAATAAACTCCTTAAGCGCTACTAACTCTGTTTTAGTAAGCTTATAGATTAGAAAAAACTTTAGACTTATTCCCTCTTTTAATTCTATTTTATAGTCCTAAGCTGTATACTCTAACAACTTTTTACTTTCTAGTAACCACAACTTTTTACTATACTTATAGTATCTCTTTGGTATATAACTTAAGCCTTACTTAGTCTCTTTATATGTCGCTCCAACTTAGTACTATACTAACTTGGTTTGCTGTCGCACTTTATATTATTATATATTCTTAATATTAACTTAACCTATAACCCAATTAATCTTTAGATTATACTTCTGTAATTAAGGTATTTCTAGTATTGCCTTATCCTATCCTAATAGTAGGATATTAAAAGACATTCTAACTAATCTCCCTTTAATAGTTATCTAAATAGGTCCTATTTTAAAATTAATAATATCTCCTCTATAGGCTATCTAATCTCCTAAAATTGTTATAAGTGGATATAGGTATTCCTTCTGTCTATATAGTAACCCTATTCTTTCTACTGCCTTTAGTGATATGTGGTTCCTTATTGCTCTACTATCTACTAATGCTTTGAACTGCTGATCTTGCTACTTAGCTCTTAAATTTAGGTATTATTCTTAAATTTCTTTAAAGGTCTAAGGCTCTAATACTAGTTCCCTCTAGTTCTATATACCTCCCCTTTTTCTAACTATTGGCTGCTTAATCCTGCTTATACTTAGTCCACTTTTAACCAATACTTAGTTTATTTCTTTTCCTCTACGTGCTATAGATAAGTGTTCTCTAGGTACTTTTACCACTATTATCCGTTTAGGCATTCTTCTATAAGGAATCTTTTTAGTTAAAGTATTAAGTCCCTTTAACCTTATACTTCTATTAGGTGCTAACTATGTATATACTTAGTATTTCTAAACTGCTTTTCCTCTAGTGCCTAATATATCCTTACTAGATACTTCCGGTTCTTATCTTTGGGTGCTCTATACATATTATATATATTATCCACATAAGCTATCTATGATAGTGTATAATACGCTACGTTTTTTAGGTTAACTTTTAGTTTATTTTTATTCTTAAGTTTAAACCTATACCTAGTTAACCTAACCACTGGTATCTCTGCTACGGGTACTAAGATTTATTATTTACTTTTTTAGTCCCTAGACCTCTCTTCTAGGTTTCTTAACGTTATAATTAATACTCCTTTAATATAACTTATACGTTTTTCCATAATAGGTTAGTCTTAGACAACTTTTTCATCTAGCTATATATAAAAGTCTTTCTATTTATTACTGTGTTGTTGCCTATACCACTTTCCATATAACTAGTTTAGTATATATAGTCTATCCGTTAAAAAGTACCTTATTATTGCTGCATTATAATATTCTTTAGTATGTCTTTCTTTAAACCTAGTTGGGATATCTAGATCCTCTTTTTATTCTAGTTTATCTAACTACTTTGCCCTAGGTGTCCCTGTACTCGGCCTATTAATAACTCTTTATATAGGTGCTCTGTCCTTTATATAACCTAGCATAGCTGATTTCTTGTCTAGCTTTTACTTTTGCTATATAATAATTCTTATCCTAAACTTATCTATAGTCTCTTTTTTTCTGCGTCTTATAGCTAGATCTTTATAATTATTTTATTTTCTAATCCTGGTATTAACTATTTAATCTTTAGGCTAAACACTGCGTTTATCTAGGATTGCTAACGTTTTTACTTATTCTCTAAACTTGTAGTTCTTGAACTGGCGTCCTATACTTATTTATTTGTTACTAAACTAAGTTGCTGCCCTTTCCTATTAGTTTTCATCTATTATGGGTCCTTAGGTATATCTTATCTTACTTTAAGAATCTTAAGCTTCTTTTATCTCTTCTTAAGAATCTTAAGCCTGTGGCCTTTTACCTTTATTAAGTAATAAGCTAGCACTAGCAGTTATCTACTTACTTAGTTTCTTCTAAACATTACTCCTATTATCTTATAAAGTAATGGAAATTGTATCTAATAGTGTTATAATATCCATTACTAAACCTTATTTGGTAATGGTCTTAGTCTCTACTTTTATTACGTTATTAAGGTTTAAGTACTCCTAGCTAGCCTTCTTTTTATCCTTATTACTGTTAATTAATAAATACTCTAACTCTATTGTTATTACTACTAATCTTTACCCGTATGTTGCTGTGATATCTTAATTTAGCTTATAGAGTTAATCTTATTCTTTATCTAACTCTCTAGTTCCTTTAAGTCCTCTTAACTCTAGCTCTTATAGTTAATAGCTTACGCCATACTTAGCATCCTTATAAATTTGGCATACGTTATTGTAATAATATATAAAACTATTAATTAAACACTCTTTTGTTTTTTATAGTGCACCATTATCCCTTTATATATATGTGCCGTCTGCTAGTCTAGTTTTCTTTACTATATAGTTACTCTAACCACCTTTATAGTCTCTAGCAAAATAACCCTATTTTCCACAATTTATATAAGCTCTATCTTTAAACTATTTTTCTTGCTATAGAGTCCGCCTAAACATCTTCTACTACTAAGATTTCTAGTTTAGCCTCTACTCTAGGGTCCTTTAATTACTTAATCCTTAACCTTTGGGTTTTTATAGTTTCTTTTCCCATCTTTAGGTTTCTTTGGTACTGCTTAGGTCTATTAGCTCTACGCTATTCCATAGTTTTTAACTCTATGTCTGTCGCTGCATACTCTACGCCTTATATAACTGTGGAACTCTGTCTTGCCCTCTCTTAGCTTGTTCCCTTTAGTAGATCCTATTATTAATCTTTATTAACTAATTTATTAACTTCCTTAGAGTATCCGCATCTTCTATTAGGATAATTATGTCCTAGACTTTAGCCTTAAGTCCCTATTTATACTATGCTATAAGCGCCTTATTATTCCACTTAACCTATATGGCTAGTATCTAAAACTGTGTTATATACTTAATTGCTAAAGTACGCTGTACTAAGTTTTAAAGCTTTTATTTTATAGTGGTTATAGCTTCCAGGTCTCTAAATATCTATATTAGTTGCTCTGTAAACCCGTTCTAACTAGTAAATATATACCATACATCCTAGTTAGTAGTTGTTATACTATTAGCCTATATTTCTGTAAGATACGGCTTAAACTACTTAAGTGCCCTCCCTATTAGGAACAATTCTATATAGGCTACTTAATCTAATAATATTGCTAACTTCGCTCCTTCCTGTACTACCTTAAAGTATATCTACGTAAGAAATCCTTTAAGCTTTAACTTCTCTCCTAAGAATTGTTTAATTAATGGTAACTTAATCTTTACTGCTCTAATTCTATTAATGCATTCTTTAAGTATCCTATTATTATCTTATAAGTAATTAACCATTTCCTATAACTAACCTTATATAACTACTTAAAAATCCCCCTTATCTATACTAGTATTACCTAGCCCTAAGGTTATGGCTCCTGTCAACGCCGTTATAACTAGTGCTGCTCTTGGTGGCATATTATTCGAGTTTGTTCCAATACCGTAACTATAGTAGTAAATGTGTAACGGAACCTTATAGCTTAGACTACAGTAGGTTCTGTTATTAGGCTAGGTATATAGGTACAATAAATATAATAATATAATAATAACTAGTAGAGTGGTTACCTAATAGATTAACTCTAATTATATTCTAAAATTCACTATAAGGAGAGAACTATTTATGGTAGGGACTAAGGTCCTTTAAATACATAACTATACTCCTAAGAAATCCTCTTTTGTATGTAAGGTATGTATTGTCTGTATTAAACGTAACGTCCCTTCCGTTTAATATAGTTAATACGTTTAACACCACGTGACCTTAGTTACCATTCCTCATTATATAGTTTTACCGGATCTATCTTGGACTATGCCTATATTAACCAACTAGCTTCCGCCGACTCTTCTCTAAGTAGTCGTAACATTGTACTTAAAGCGTCCATAACAGTTTTCTTAGAGTGGCAGTGAAGATTCTAGGGCATTTAACTAGAAAATTAAGGTTAATACTTAAGGTTAGTTAAGGTGCTAAATATTAAACTAAGATGGATTTTATATAAGTTCTAAGAAAGTCTCCTAAAGACCTTACTACACTAAAGTAAAATCTCCAGTAGTCTTAATATTTAAGTTAAAATTAAATGAATTCTGCCTTTAAATAGTAACCTCTGCTTAGAGAGGTAAAACGCGATCTTTTTCTTAATATAGCTGAGATATATTAGAGGAATTCTTAGAGACTAAGAGAGTATAAGAGTGGGTCTTAAAGGGACCAAAAAGTAAAGGCATTTTTCGGTATTTTTGAAGATTATTTGCACGGTATAGGTGAATTCTTAGAGGATTAATATCCTTTATATTGGATTCTTTAAGAAACCGCACCGTTTCTCCTTTATCTTGCCTAAAGAAATTAATTATATTTTTCTATTAAGGATATACTCTCTTTATGGTTATACTGACATTTCCTTATAAATTGTAATCTCTTTATATATTCTTCTTCTAGATTAAATAAATTTCTTAGCAAACCTAAGAAGCCGTTTATTTTAAATAGTAACTATAGTATCTTAAGCTTTATTTCTTGTTAAACCTGAGGTTCCTTCTACACCCTAATTAAGCTACTGCTTTTTTCTTTTTAATGGAGCCATATTAAAAAAAACAATTACAATAATAGAACTTTTAGAGATTTTATTAAAAATATCTTAAAATTTTAGATATTTAATTTTAGATTTATGTAGCGAAAATGGCTGTATTAGCGGTTTTTTCTATAAACGCTAATTATTTTTTAGATTTCTTTAATAAAGGACTTACCCTATACTTTATTTTTACTAAAAACCTTCTAATTATTTTCCATACACTATAAGCCTTAGAAAAATTAAGAAATACTTCCTTTCTTTTTAGAAAATGTCTTATCTCTCTAAAATTAACTCTTTTCTTTTGTTATTAGATACTAAAACTCCCTTAAATCCTATATAGAAAGC
>Ga0307507_10008486_pt1 | contig 14173 bp, 9 predicted proteins | sample 7_EM_MG_FD_207223 | JGI IMG/M metagenome (GOLD analysis project Ga0307507, IMG submission 207223) | Populus trichocarpa ectomycorrhiza microbial communities from riparian zone in the Pacific Northwest, United States - 7_EM | ecosystem: Host-associated > Plants > Roots > Unclassified | place... | reverse complement strand
AGGGGGATTATGGAGAACCCTATAGACTCAGGATCTATCAGTGTTCGCAGCCGTCCGGGGCCCCCGTAGGGCCCGGCGGGGGGACTGCCAAGAGCCCGGGACGAGACGGGACTGCAAAACGTAGTCCGTCCTCGTCCTTGAATTCCCAAGACGGCCGTCATTAGGAAGGACGACAAGCCCCACGATCTGAGACATATTCTGGTAGGGGACGGTAGGGGACGGCCGGGGGTGGTAGAGGACAGTGGGGGACGATCCTTCACTCGGATGTGTGGGGAAAGTTCCAGAAAAGACCGGACGGGACGACAGAATGCCGTCCGTCCTCGTCTTTGATTCTTACCTGTTGAGCAACTTTAGAAAATGACCGGACGGGATGACAAACTGCCGTCCGTCCTCGTTCTGGCTTAGGACGGACGGACTGCCCCCTTGCGAACACTGGGATCTATAGAGGGGCCAACATTCTCGCAGCCTTATCTAGGACTCCATCCACAGACTTCCTTAGAAGCTCTTCAGCCGGGGAGGGTCTCGGGAGATAGCGGAGTGGGGACCGACAACATCGGCGGGAGAGAAAGGGACCGAGCCACCCCTAAACCCCGGCATAGAAAGTATCTGCTGGCAGGCGTTTTAGGAATGTTATGCCTTTTGATAGTCATTTCCATCGTTGTCGCGCTTTTTGTAACATGGCATAAGTAACCCATCAGGAGGAAGGAAGGTGTTACTTGGCAACTAGTTGTGCGGTAGGAACAGGGGAAACCTTTCCCCTAGCTCACGATCTATTATAACAATTCCCTAACACTACTATTGTGTCGCACATCGGTTTCATTCATCACGTATCCTATATCGTAACGCTGTAAAGGATTGTCACTCGGCTGGGCTATTTAGGTGCCAAATTTTTCGGGGGTACTGGGTTCTCACGGGCCGTTACCTCTGCTGTCGTTTGGAGGGTTGTGTTTGCTCGTTTGTTTTCTTTGGTCGGTTGGCTGCCGGGATTGGTCGAACTTAGGTTATTGGTGTTATATTGTGAAGTTATTGAATAGCTAAGTTGGATTGATTATTATTTGTGTGGGGGGGTTTCGAGATGGAGGAATCACTCTCGTTCGGTGGTTTGTTTCAGGGCGGACAGCGTATCACGATCTATGTTCCTTCGAATTTTGAACTAGTTCCACTCCTTTGATGAATTTTTTTTTGACTGTTTTATTCCGCCATTTTATTTCCTTGGTATTTAGCGAAAGGCCGTTCTAGTGGTATTGCACTTCTGCGATAATATTTCTTTCAGTTTATCCGAGTGTAGTGGTAGGTGGCTGTCCATGATAACTTTACCACTAGTCATATGATAGCACGGAAAGCGTCGAGTGACCGCACATGATTCAATACATTCCTCACATCCTTCCATCCATCCTTCATCTCTTAATAACAAACAACATTCACGAAATAAACAAAATCTTCACCAAGACACTTCCCTAACCGAAATGGGTATACCCCCTTGGAGTTTCGAGGTGACCCCCTGAACAACCACCTCCCTCTTCCCATCCTGCTCAAACTCGGACTTGCCAATTGTGGCCACAAGCAAACACTTGAACTCCACCTTGGCGAACACATTCTCAATGTACCCCCTAGGCCTTGCCAGGAATGTGAGAAACCAATAATTACTCTCGACGTCAGCGTCCCATCCTCTCCGCCTACCCACCGCTCGGGCCTGAACTCCTCCGCGCCAACGCCCCATAGCGCCACACTTCTGTTTATCGTGAGCGAGGAGAGCACGATGGGCTCGCCCCTCGGCACAAACGCCCCGTTCAGACTCGTATCCCACCACGCGTAGCGTCACGCTGATAGGAGGGTACAGACGAAGTACCTCGGATGTGATGTGGGAAAGATACTTCAGGCTGGAGATCTGGTCATATGTGATGGTTGTCGGCACGCAGGGGGGAGTGCGGCGTGGATTTCGGTGCGGGGGCGGGATTGGATGTGTCTGTTCTCCGGCTGGGGTAAGCGTGTACAGCCTAGATCATTGACGTAGCGGTAGTTTCGTGCCCCGCGGGTAGGAAAGTCATCATTTGGTCGGGAATTCTGGATTCCCCGTTCAAGCCCGTGTAGGTGTTCGATTATAGCATTATTACAGAGGATGTCTTTCGATTCGGAGTCTTCCGGAGAGGCAGCTAGGGTGGTTCTTTTAGCTACAGTTATTTGTGCAGTCACACGTCTCATAGTAGACGCCACGCGGGCGATGGGGCGGGTTCGCTTTAGCCACAGGGACTGCACGAGACGGAAGGGAAATATCATAGATAGCATCGCCACGATCCGGGATGGACCACCCATATTGAAGATTGTATTGTATGCGCCCTAACTTGGAGCTAGACTTCTCTTCGGTATTGCTGTTACCGCTAATGGAAGCACTCTCGAGCCTACGGAATTCATAGCTGAAGCCGGAAGAGCCGACTGTATCCAGCGTCACTGATGAGAACCACTTCCCCATCTCCACCGCCACCCCCTCCTCCCCCCCACGGCTAGCGCCGTTCCGGGAAGCACGCATCACCCCCCTCACTTTCTCGAACATTTCCACTCCATTAGACCAAAGCCCGGGCACTAATCTTTTAATATGCACGTGCGGGAAAGCCGGTAGCGGCAACATCCTCTGAACCCTTAGTGCATAACTTGGTAGCTCCTTCTTCCAGAGAATGTTGCCGATTTCATTCGTTATCTGCAGCAGCAGCTGGCTGAAGCCGTAGTCCTTGGTGCGGAGTACCACTTTGAGCACTTTTAGCGTTGCTGGGAATGCCCGCTCGATTTTGGATATCCCCAGGTACCGTAGTTGTCCGCTGTTCGGAGTTGTGCGCATCTAGATAGCCTGCAGGGCTTGCGATCGTACTTTTTATGCTATGGCGAAGTTGCCAAAGAAGAAGCGGGAGTTTGTAGCCCCCGGAAGGAGTTGGGTCGGGAGAGGTGCTTAGGCCGGAGGATAAGGTAGTAGAGGAGCTTATAGATTAAGACTAGGGAGGTCAATAGAGTAAATTTGGCGATTGTGCGAAGTAGGTGTGGTAGGAAAGGAGTATCGTTGGCGAGGCACATCCTGCGAGGGTGTCTGCTGTGGGCATTGCTTGATCGAGAGAGAGCCAACCTAGATGGGAGCACCAGCAGTGAACCTTTGTAGATGATAGATAAATTTTTCTTCTTTCACGGAGGGAGTGAACGTGAAAAAAATGCTCAAGTAGATGCGATGTGATGTTGGGGGAAAGTGCGGCTTATTATGCACTTCTCGGTGCACTTTCCAACCGCCAGATGTCCCATCCGCACGTCTTAGCCAATCCAACTTAGAGGACTAGGTATTCACACTATGCTAGTGGTTCAAGAGTTTGAAAACGTACGGTCCCGGGTACGACATATCAACACTAATTTTAATTCAAAGTAAGTTATCAAGCAGTCGATCGCTTTCTAATCTAGATTTTGACATCGAAACGGGCTATAAGTGGTACTAGTATTGTGGCTGGTTGAGGTGTATATTTTGTTGGAGTTGACAGAAACGGGTAGATGTGAAGGTGTCATTGATCACGGGAGTATCGTATACAGAATGGCTTTAGCGATTAGATTTGTTCCGGAGTGAGAATGATTTACGGAGATGGTTTTATGATCACCTCTTTCATTTGCTATTACGAGGGTAAGCGAGGAATGGGGGCATGCATAAAGAGAAATAGACAAGTGTGGAAAGCCACGGAACGATCAGGGCGATTTTTTAGTTTTTTTTTATTAAATCCGCGAGGGCGATCAGGATGATTTCATTATCTTTCATATATACCCACTTTTTAACTAGTAAGTTGTGAGAAGCGCGGAACAAGAGAACAAAGTTTATGAATATACCGTTCCCATAGCGGAGCCCTGCTCTAGTGGCCCACTCTACAGGCTACAGCTGCGCTATTTATTAATTATCCTCTGGCATATCTTGGAGTGTCTGGGACCGATACAGAGGAATTCCTCATTACCAGAAGTTCGGCTTTACCAAGATCAGAAAGTCGGTCATAAACCATCGCACTGCGCGGGCAGAGTCATTCAGCCTCGGGGTTGAAAGACGTCTAAGCAAGTTTTTCGAGTTGAAAAGCTTTGGTTTGCGTAACGACTTTTTTTCGAACAAAACTGGCACCAAAACTTGCCGCTCAGAAACCCTTTCGGGTTGGTGCTGGACGCCTCTTCTCAAAGACCATCGATACAGTATTCCATGGCACAGCGGGCGCGGCGTAATGGGGATGCACATACAAATAATCCTTGCCCCATAAAAACTCTCTGGGCGTTCTCGCCTCACCGTGGGTTACTGTACCACGCGAGTATTGGGAGAACTAGTGAAGGTACGTGATTGCCTTCACGGGGGAGGTGCTAAAAAAAAGAGAAAGCTTTTTAATGATAACAATTGGGCTTTCTGTCAGCGGCATCCATCGCATCTGTTATTGGGGGCTGCCCAAGGGTACAAGTACCATCTGGAATTTTATTTGCCCAGTCGGCCGCCTAGGTTACCGGAAGAGGTGGGAGTTCATGATTGGTTCTCCTGGGATAAATAGTAGGCATTCAAGCATTACCGGGAACAAAGTAAAATTTCTCACCAAGAAAATTTAACTAAGGTGGTTGTTAGTCAACTTGATCGAGGTTTGTTATGAGATTTGCTTACAAGCAATTAGGATGTGCGAGTGTAGTTGATTAAGTCTCCCACACAACTTCAATTCCCGGTAGAAGTTTTTGGCGAACTAGGAAGTAGGGAGTGTATGCAGAATCTCAGTCTCCCTGTCACTTACCCTCCGCTAAGAAAAATGCCGAAGTTTGAGATGGCGCCAAGCATCACATGCTGCTGCGCACGGCCATAAACTAGCAGGGTCACTGAAGCTTGCTCGCAGGTAGGAGGGATCTGCAAGACAGAGATTAAGCCTAACTTGGTGATACCCGGGGGAACGCCTCACCCATAATCCTTATACTGCAGGTGGAAAGAAGCGAGATACCGTATTGCATCGGAATTCCGAATTTGAGGTGTAGTGTGGTACAAGACTAAATATCGAGTGAATTAATTTGCTTTGAAGCGGATGTAGGAGCACATATACCGGCATCATATAAACTCAGAAAACTGTCTATCAAGCCGAACCCTTCATGCAGTGTCTTTGCGGTAAATTAACTGCATTATCGGCGAGTTTAAAGAGTAGTACTGAACGTACGCTGGTGGAGTTTCTCTAGTTCACCCTCAGCTTGGCCTCCCGAGTACTCTGTGAGGGTTGCATCCCTGGAGGGGGTTCAATTATTGTAATCTCCGGCTTATTTTGGCGAATGGTACATGCTCCAGGTTCCCTGCATCCCTACATATATCCCTGGTGCACAGCGGGAGTTTCGGGTTTGTAAGGTGACTCACTGTGCTTTTCTCATCAAGGTTGCAGTATAGTGTGAAAACTAGAAGAGAATAGAAATGCGTTCGGACGTTGTACAGAACACCACGGTAGCTGCATCGCCGGGAAAGGTCCTGTGTCTATTCATTTTGTTTCATCTCAACTGAGGGCTGAGTTTGCAATGTTTTCCTGTCTCGTAGCGGACAAGGGGACTCCAGCGTCCTAGTATATTTATCTTTTATTCAGTGCTTATGGTGCGGTTACTTCTGTTTCTTCCCTCGGAATTGTATTCTTCCCTTCATTCCTCTGCTATCGCGAATATTTCCGTTCACTGCTTGGACGAGTTGTGGTGCCTCGGACATCTAGTTTTCGAGGACCTTAGAAGACATTTCGGTGGGCGTACACTTGTGGGGAGATGGACACCACGTATTGCCCTAGGTGGTTTTTCTTACATAGGTCTGGATCAGCTAATGGGAATTAGTTCTGAAGCATTCGAAGTTGTTCAAAGTTCAATTGGAGGGCACTTCTCAGGAAATACCAACAGCGTCAATACCAATATCATAAATAATCATGGTATACAAGTACCTTCATTTGTTCCTGGTATGCAGCCTTTCATTGTCACTCTTTGTTTTGAACTTGTGACTAAGAATTTGGGTGAAGCAACCTTTGAAGAGTTGATAGCGCGCACCGGCTGGGGAGTGTCTCCCCCGGAGATTGACCTAGACCACCTCCGCGACGAGTTCACCCTGTCTGAAGCTGACACCGGAAAATGGATTTTCGAAGAAGTTGGGTTTACGGAGTGGCAGAAGCGCAGTGAATCCAGGGTTCTTTGGCTTTGTGGTGGGCCTGGAACAGGAAAGACTATGTTAGCCAAGCGTGTTGCCGCAGAATTTCTCAAAGAACCAGATGGTCCTCCAAACAGGGTTAAATTGATTTTGCACTTCGTCTCGCCCGAACCTCCCCCCAGCACGTACACTGCTGACGAGGAGGGGCTATCACAACTCAGCCTTGCCAAAGTAGCCAGCGACCTACTCTATGGCATTTTGCAGCAGAACAGCAAGCTTTTCAATAGCTGCAAAGCCGAACTTGAAAAGCAAGGGGGATAAATTTTTCACCAACCCGTGTTCTTTATGGAAGGTTCTAAGAAAAGTGATCCAGGATTGCCAGACAGACCCTGTATACATTCTCACAGATGGTATAGATGGGCTTAAGGGGAGTTTGCACAGAGAATTGAGAAGAATTCTGGCGCTCATGAACATCCGCACAATCAAAATGATTTTCTCCAGCCGGAATGTACCACACATCGCAAATAACTTCTCTAGTGGCTCTTTCAAATTCAATAAGATCAACCTTGATGTAAATGATTTTGTAAAAAAGGATGTGGAAGCTTTTATTAGATACCGAGTGAATGGGTTGGGATACTAATCTGAAGAAGAGAGCGAAGAAAGCCTTTTTGGCCAAGTCGGAAGTAACCTTTCTCTGGGTATCGTTAGCGATTGAAAAGTTAACATGCTTCAGCTCCAGCCCTGATTTTAAAAAAATTCTCAGGTAACAGCATCAGAACTGGGGAGAAGGCTTGGGAAAGAAGATAGTTGATATTCTAAAACGGGCTAAGAAGATCCGGGAGAAGACAGGGAAGGAGATTGCAGAGAAGCCGATGAAGAAACCTGGAGATGGGTCATACCCCTCCCATACTCCTCTTGGATCCCATCCACAGGTTCCTCCACAGACTCTTCAACAGGTAAAGGGGGTCTCGGAAGATATCGGGGTGGAGGCTGGGAAGACCGACGCGGGAGAAGACGAAGCCGCCCGGAAACCCCGGCGTAGAAAGTACCTGCTGTTATGCGTTCTAGCAGTGTTATGCGTTTCAGTTATCATTTCCATCTCCATCACAGTTTCTTTAACAAGATATAGGTAACCCATTAGGAGGAAGGAAGGGGCTACTGTGCGATAGGAAGGAGGGGAACCTTTTCCCTAACTCACGGTCAATTATCGCAATCCTTTAGCTATGTTTCCATCCTAACAGCTTGCCGCGCATTGGTCTCTTTCGTCAGGTATCAACCGTATCATATATCGTAATGCCGCCAAGGATTTTCGCTCGGTTAGGTTATCTTAAGTGGGCACTTCGGTTCTCGGATGTGGCAGTTCTCGCGGCATGTTACTTTCGCTTATTTCTGGGTAGTTGTGTTCGCTTGTTTGTTTTTCTTATTGGGTTGGTTGTTGGGATTGGTTGGGCCTTGTAAATTGGCAAAATATCTTGAGTTTATTGGATACCGGAAAAACTTAAATAATTGAACCGTGTGCTATGTCGTTGGGCTTTCCTCTCTTGGTAAGGTCAAGAGATTTTTGCTTCCCCTTCGGTCTTGGTAGGGGGAAAGGGGCTGTGTTTTTGCGGTGTTTTTTGCCTCCATTCCAGAAAAGGGAATTTTGGACTTCATAGCGCACGGTTCAACTATTCGAGTTTTTACGGTAACTAAGTTAGGTTGGTTATTAGCTGTGTGAGACAACTTCGTTTAGGGATGGCTCTCGTTTATTTATTGTTTTAGGGTCAGCAGCGTATCATGATTATGTACTTTGTTGAGCAAGTTATATTTGTTTGATAAACCTTTTTGGGGTTTCACTCCATTATATTATTTCTTTAGTCGTTAGCAGAACGCCGTTCCGATTATATTTCACGTCTGCGGTAATATGCTGTTTAGTTTATCCGAGCATAAGTGATAATGTGGTTTTCTCTGTTCACAACTTTCCTCAGCCCATCTCAATCAATCATGATCTTTATCTCCGCTTAATACAAATTTTTTGTCTCCACTCAAGCCGTTCCACCACGCTGCGTAAAACTCTCGCCGTAGATCATTACCTCCGCATTGATTATTTCAAACAATGTGATAGGGCAAAACGTCGAGCGACCGCGCGTGATTCCATGTGTTCCTTCCATCCTTTCCTTATCCCTCGATAACAAATAACATTCATGAGATAGGCGAAAAACTCACCGCCAAACCACAACCTCCCTAGCTACGACGGGTTCACCCGCTGGGGTTTCTTTGAACCCCATAGCAACAAGTCATTTAGTATCTGTATTGTTTGAGATGCGAGACAATGGAGGGTTTCCTCCATTTGTTTTCTGTTCTTTTCTTTTCTGTCACTCGGATTTTGGTCGACTCTTTCTCTATAAGAGACCCTATAGCTCGCATTACTTTTCATGATAAGTCTCATTCATATCATCTGCGTTGCTTTCATTCATTAGACACAAATATATTCTGTCTCTTTCGTACTGTTGCCCCTGTACGGAAGTGAATATAACGGCACTCTCACATTCGCCCCAAAAACTTCACAAGATCGAGAGAGAGGGCAGAACTGGATGAGAGCCCTGGCGGTCAATATTAGTGGGTAATGGATTTTTCTTCTTTCACGGACGGAGAAGTGAATGTAAAAAAATGCTCAACAAAATGTGATGTTAGGAGAATGTCCTCTAGGTAAGTACTGCTTATTACGTGCCTCTCGGTGCACTTTCCAACTGCAGGATGTCCTATCTGCCTATCTTAGTCAATTCCACTCAAAGGGCTAAGTATCACCCTATGCTATGATGGAGGTCGCGCACTGCGCAGGGAAACTACCGATACGAGCACCACGGGATCGCTGCCGTGAGGCGAGAGTTGAGTGAGAACATTGGAACTAATGTGAAAGGAAAGGATGCGTGTTCGGGTTCGAACTAGCAAATGATGTCTAGTATAGAGAGAAGAAAGGGAACGCACTGAGACTAAATACAGATATGTCGTGGTCGTCCACAGTGGAATGCACAGCGCACAATCACTGGATATGCCAGTCATCTTCGAGCATGACTGTCCCCACAACCGTTCTCTCCGTTCTCTCCAGTATGCCCTAAACCCACGATGGGGTTACTCCATCATGCTAGTATTATAGTTCAAGTGCTTGAAAATTTATGGTATCATACCCAGTGCCACATATCACATTAGTTTTAATCCAAAGTAGGCTATTCATCAGTCCATCGTTTTCTAATCTAGATTTTGACATCCAAACAGGCACTGAGCGATACCGGTATTGTAGGTTGGTTGAGGTGTATATTTTGCTAGAGTTGACAGAAACGGGTAGATGTGAGAGTGGTCGGGAGTGGATATACACTGTAGTTGGTTATGGAAGTTTGCAGAATGTCTTCTGCTATTGCATTTGTTTCGGAGTGAGGATGATCTACAGATATAGTTCCATGACCATGGCTTTCATTTGTTATTACAGGGGTGAGTAAAGGAATGAGGATATGCATAGAGAGAAATAGGCAATTGTGGAAAGCCACAGAGCGATCGGGGTGATTTCATTATATTTCGTAAATTTATATACTCATGATTTGGCTAGCTGCGAGAAGCGCAAAGCAAGAGAGTGAACATACCTTTCTCATAGCGAAGTCCTGCTCTAGCCTGCCCACTCTACTGCTGCGTCATTTATTATTTATCCTCCTACATATCTTGCAGTGTCTGGAACCGATGCGAAAGGATCCCTCGATGCTAGGAGTTCGCACTTGGCACTGCCAGTAAGTCAGTCATAGACCCCCCTCGCTGCATGAGCAGAGCTATTCAGCCTCGGGGTTGAAAGGGTTTGGTGTGTGTAACACCTTTTTGCGTACAAAAATGACAGATCAACTCAAAATTTGAGCTCGAGGAACTCTTTTCGAACGGGGACTGAATGTTTCTACTCGGGGACCACCGGGATTAACGAGTATTGAGGGAAATTAGCCTTCACGAGAAGCAGTACTAAAAAAAAAAAAAAAAAAGCATTTTAATGATCGAGAGTAAGCTTCGTATCAATGGTATCTCCATCACATTTCTCTTTGGGCTGCCTGGGAGTCCCATCCAGAATCTGGTTTTGCATGGTCGGCCGCTTGGGTTGCTGGTAGGGGCAGAAGCTCATGGTCGGTTCACTGGGGGTGATAGGTGTTCAAGTACCTATAACGAAATTTCGCTACGTTGGAAGACTCCCTTGGGGTAGCCGTGGGTTATTTTATAGAGGTTGTTCTCCCCTGGGAGGCGTAAAACATTAAAATTATATCCGGGGGGGCGCTAAACTAAAAGTAGCTACCGAATAGTAGCTAAATTGCGCTTTTTAGACGATAACTAACTTAGCGCCCCTAAAGCTACTAAATTCTCAACCAATCATAAAATCCACCTCTCTCCACATCCCATTTATCCTACCTAAGACCCAATTTTACGATTTGGCACCCCCCAAGGGATGGGATTTGTTTACAGCGATAACGCGATCATGGTTTACGAGTGTGGTTGGTTGAGTTTCTCATCGAGTTTCCATCGCCGCTATGTTTTAGGGAAGATAAAATGTACAAGTACGAGTGTAGGGAGAATCTACGGCAAAAGTCATCTCCACCTCCATCACCTGCCTTCCCGCTCATCGCTCTCGCGCCATCGTCCGAAATGTGCCGCATTTTGAGATGGTGCCAAGGATCACATGCTACTGCGCACGGTCATAAATTAGCGGGGTCATGGAAGCTCGCTCGCAGGTCGGGAGAGATCTGCGAGACAGATTGAGCCCCACTTCGTGCTACCTAGGAAGAACCCCTCCTCCATAACCCTTACACTGCATATTGAAAGAAGCGAGATATTGCATCGGGAGTCTGAATTCGAGGCGAAGTGTAACACAAGAGCAAGTGTCAAGTGTATTAATTTGGTTTGAAACAGATGTACCAGCACATTTACCGGGATCATATAAGCTCGGCAAACTCGCTATGCAGCTAAACCCTACACCCATAGTCGTAGTGGGAGATTAACTGCATGGTTTGTGACTTCAGAGGGCAGTGCCCAACCCACGCTGGTGTATTTTCTCCAGTTTGCGTTCAGCTTGGTCTCCAGAACACGCTGTGAGGGTTGCTTCTCTGAAGGGGGCTCAATTGTTATAATCTTCGACTTCTTTTGGACAATAGCGCATGCTTCAGGACCTCTGTATCTAGATTTATATCCGAGGTATACAGTATAGCGGGAGTTTCGGGGTCCTAAGGTGTCTGGCTTCGTACTAGAATCACCGTATGGCGGAAAAACTCGAATAAAAAAACAAATGTGTTAGGATGCCGTACGCTGCAGTGCAGTAACTGCATTTCCTAGAATGGTGTTCTGGATATTCCCTTTGTTTCGTCTCAACTGAGGGCTGAGTTTGCGGTGTTTTCTCCACCCGTACCCACGAAGGGGAATTTCAACGTCTAGCACAGTTATCTTCTCTTCGAGTATTCACGGTATCAATACGTTTGATTCTGCTTCGTATTTAGGAATTACATTCTTCCCTTCATCCTCCCACCATACCCAGACCTTTCCATTATCTACCACTTGGACGAGTCGAAGCAACAGCTCGCACATCTAATCTCGAGGACATCAAAAAGACCTCTCGGTGAGAGAACGTTTGTGGTGAAATAGACATGAGGTATAGCGCTAAGTGGTTTTCTGTATGTGTCTGGATGGGCTAATAGGACATCAGTGCGGAATTATTTGAGGGCTTGAGTAGCACGGGCCGCACGGCCGTTCATAGTTTCATCTCCGGAAACTACTCAGGCAATCGTGGCGACAACAATATATTTGGAAGTACCATAAATCATAATTATAGTTTGCAGGTACCTTTATATGTTCCTAGTATGCAGCCTTTCATTGCCACTCTTTGGTTTGAACTTAGGGCTAAGATTTTATGTAGAAAACTTTGAAGAGCTGATAGGGGACATCCGCTGGGGGATGTCGTCGCCGGGAATTGATCGAGACCACCTCTGTGACAAGTATAACTTGCCAGAGGCTAACACTGGAAAATGGATTTTCGAAACGGTTGAGTATCAAGAGTGGCGGGAGAGCAGCCAATCCAAGCTTCTTTGGCTTTGTGGCGGTCCTGGAATAGGAAAGACCATGTTGGCAAAGGGTGTTGCGGCTAAATTGCTCAAAGAACTCGACGATCCTCCTCAAGGGGTTAAATTGGCTTTCCACTTTGTCTCGCCTGAATTCCCTGCCGAGGAGGTATCTCCTGATCAGGCTGAGCCAGCACAACCCAGCCTTGCCAAGGTAGCCAGTGACCTACTGTATTGCATTCTCCGGCAAAATGGGAACCTTTTCGATGGCTGCAATGCTGAACTTAAAATACAAGGCGCTAGATTTTTCACCAACCAGTGTTCTTTATGGAAGGTTCTAGGAAATGCGATCCACGCTTGCCAGCCAGACCCCGTATACATTCTCATCGATGGCATAGATGGGCTGAAGGAGAGCTTGTGTAAACAGCTGGTCAGAAGGATTATGGGGCTCATGAAAACCCACAAGGTCAAAATTCTTCTCTCTAGTCGGGGGGTACCTCACATTGCGAATATTCTCTCCTGTGGCTCCTCAGAATACACCACGATCGACCTAGATACAAACGATCTCGTAAGAGAGGATGTGGAAACCTTTATCAAGAGAAGAGTAGATTCATGGGGGTGGGGTGTTAGTCGGGTGAAGGGAGTAAAAGAAGCCCTTTTAGCGAGATCGGAAGGCACCTTCCTCTGGGCATCGTTGGCTATTGAAAATCTAACAAACTTCAGTTCAGGCCTTGATTCTAATACCCTCCTTAAGGAACTCCCGCCAAAGCTTGAGGATGTATACCACAAAATGTTACTAACTCTCTCAAAACGGAAAGATTCAGAAAAGGTTCTGAACATGATACAGAGTGTAGCGCTCGCCTTACGTCCACTAAAACCCTACGAATTGAGCTCCATCCTGACATGTATGGAGGGGGGGGTTAAGGTTGAAGAACTGCGCTCTCACCAGGGGACAGACATCGAGATGTATGTCCAGTCTGCTCATGGATTTCTCCGGGCTAAAGATAAAAAATTATCCCTTGTCCATCATACGGCAGTAGAATACCTTTTCGATGAAAAACGCAAGGACAATCTCCCAGTACTTTCTAAAAGTGAGGTACACTTTACAATTTCCTGGGAGTGCTTCCAATACATTCACCTTGCCTTCAGAGACCCTAAGGACCGCCAAGCTGGGGCTGGGTGGCCATTTATCAAGTACGCAGCAGAATCTTGGTTTATCCATGCCCGCCGGAGTATCGAGATTTCAATTGGCAGCTTTAGCAAAGACGGTGCCCATAACTGGTTGGGGTATCAGTTCTTCAAAACTAGTGACATACGAAAGCCTTGGATTGGGCTCTGCGGAGATCCGAAAATGGAGGTTTTGGCGGGGGAGCAAACACCATTGCACATCGCAGTCTGTCTTGGGCTCATCCCCCTGGTAGAAAAGGCCCTCACGGACCCCACAGAGGAGACAGAGAACAACAAACAGTCACTACTACACCTTGCAGCCGAATTCATGTCACCAGCAAGCGGAATCCTCATTGACAAGGGTTGGCCATCCCTGCTCACGGCACAAGATAAAGCCGGTAACAGACCGCTGCACAAAGCGGTCATTTTCGGCCACTGGCCCATGCTAGAAGGCTTAGTGGAAAGATTTACTGCACGAGAGCACGGAACACACAATAACGAAATCAACAAGAAAAACTACTCTGGTAACACGCCACTTCACCTTGCTGTTCAATTCGATCACCCAGATATAGTCAAGCTTCTGGTTGTGAATGGCGCAGATACGACCATCAAGAACAATGCTCAGATGACAGCATCACAATTGGGGGCACGATTGGGGAGAGTGGATTGCTTGGATAGTCTTGAAGAGGGCAAGGAGCAACCTGGGAGGCGTGTAGGGGAGTGTGCTGGGGAGCGTGCCGGGGAGCGTGCTGGGGAGCTTGCTGGGAGGCGTGCGGGGGAGAGTGCTGGGGAGCGTGCTGGGGGGCATGCTGGGAGGCGT
>Ga0307507_10008485_pt1 | contig 14173 bp, 18 predicted proteins | sample 7_EM_MG_FD_207223 | JGI IMG/M metagenome (GOLD analysis project Ga0307507, IMG submission 207223) | Populus trichocarpa ectomycorrhiza microbial communities from riparian zone in the Pacific Northwest, United States - 7_EM | ecosystem: Host-associated > Plants > Roots > Unclassified | place... | reverse complement strand
AGTCCGATTCTCGCGTTTATGGACACAATGTCAGCGGTGTCAAGGATCACTGCATCAGGTATGCTGTTCTTCCATTTAGAAAGAAAGGAAGGTGTCTAAATCAATCGTTCCCAGGATGTGTTATGCACGAGTAAGGATTGCCCGATCTTTTACATGAGGAAGAAGGCACAGAAGGATGTGGAAGATGCGAACGCTGTTTTGCAGCGGTTTGATGACGATGTGTGGTGATGGGTTCCAGGTGCCGCACTTTTCTCGTTTGCATGCATTGATATTATTCATAACCTCAAGTCGCATACTTCTTGGATATTTTTCTTGTTTGAATTCGCTCCAATCAACGTAACTGAGCTCTTGCGTCATACCATGCGGTCGGTGTCAGGTTGACTTGTGTAAGTTGTGTCAACGTTTGTCTAGAGGATGGAAGAGATACGAAGTTCAAACGAGACCTGATGTGTTGAAAGAAAACAACTCAAATTTTTGTATTTCAAGCCGCCGCCTTAAATGGTCAACCAAGCTTTCGCCACGCTACCATAAGGGATTTCGCCATAGGAGACTTGGAAGTACAACAAATGTTCATTCCGCACAGCTTCAAGGCAGTCATAAATGAATTAATTGGCGCCCGCCGCGTCAGGGCAGGACTTAATGCAACTCAATTAACCTCATGATCATTGAGGTTCACTCAGCGCTAAGTGTGTTCCTTCTCTTTCCTTACAATCCACTCCCTCTATAACATTGCAAACTCTTTTTTTCCCATGCCTGGTGTAGCCGCCCTTGCCACCGGCTTGAGCATTTGTGCGCCTTTTCCTCAGTGTCTAAGTTCTTTATCCATTCACTCACTTTGCCTGCAGTGGCATCTACATACTCCCATCTGGAAAAAGTTAAATTTTGTCAGGTGCCTGCCTCAACAGACTCTCGTTGGACTCATCTAACGCTGTGGCTCAAAGCAACAATGCAGAGACATGAGCGGACGATGCCTTGACCTGCTGGCTGCGCTTCAGACGGCCTCAAAAGATATGGAAGGGAGTAAGGCTCTTGAAGTGGCAGATGAGGTTGAAATGTTTGTCAGCCTTCTATTATCTCGCTACAGGGTTTAACCACGACGCAGTGTTATGAGTCGCATCGACAGAAAAGTAAAGAAATGGGCTTCATGGAGTTTCCCTAAGAGTGTTATTTTTCAAGCGCAAATCAAAGACGGGATTGACAAGCTTCAGCGCGACATCGATGCCGCCATGATGAAATTTCAGGTGGGTGAGGTGTCTGCTGTTGTGTCTTGAATGGAAGTACATATCAAACCCTCCACAATTAGGTTAGCATGGGTATGGAGCTCGCTCGTGTACACATGGAATCGCAAGCCATCCAAAGGGGTACCTCAGAAGAGATATTAGAAGTGCTTCAAACGATTATGAAAAGAATCGAGGACAGGAGTTTTCTTGACGTACAGTCATCGCAGCCTGTCGAGAATCTGCAAACGGTCCGCATCGTACTTTCTCATATTGTATATGCAACCTTGAAATTTATGTCAATTCAGGAACTCTTGGGTCCATCTTTGGGACCGAGTCAAGGGTGGTCGGTTTCAGAAGGACTTCCGTTGGCCAATTGTGAAACCCCTGCTTTTTCCACGCTTTTTTACACTAGTTAATCACTGTTCATTCTAGTTATGACTGAGGAAAAACTCTTGGAAACTCCTGGGTTACCGAACTCATCTGGTGGTGATTTCGTTGCTCCCCCTCTTTTGACTTAACTAATCTTTACGTGTTGAAAGATTCCAGGCCTATACCGAAGCACCCTTCTATATTTTCTCTTCCTTCTTTCCCCTTAAGAAGTGATAGCAAGTCGAGTTTCAGATCTTCGAGGCTCAGTCGGCAGCTTGAAACGTTAATCATTCCGGGCAACGAGATTTCAGAGGCAAATAATCTGTCATCGATCTCGCCTTCCACTCCACCTACCTCTCGATCTGGCTCTCATTTTGGTAGCCAAAGAACATTTTCGTCCTACAGCTCTCCATCCACGGTTCTGAGCGCGATCTCCACTGAGTCGGGCATTCATATCCCTGAGGTTGTCAGTGAAGCCGTGGCAGATCCAAGATCGATAGTAAAGACAAGTGCAGTTGGCAGTGTGATTTCAGGGACGTTAGAGGGTCTCGTTGGGCGTCTCATAAACAACTTTAGTGAGTATTTCACTATGGTATAGTTGACTTGTGTCGAGTGCTATACTACAGACTCCACAAGGGATCGTGGCTTTCATGATACACTCCTCCTTGCATGTGCCGATTTCACGACGCCGGGAACTCTGTTCGGAATACTTGCTCGTCGGTTTCATGAGGCCGAAGTGGGTGAAGTTGACAATCCCCAAAATCGCGTAGCCGTCCAATACGAGTCTGCCTCTCCTTTTTCGCAAAGATCGTTCCCACTGACTAGATCATAGCATCTTTATGGTCATAATGTATTGGCTGTCGTGTTGTCACCTTCCTGTCGATCGGCAACTCCTCTCGCTGATGAAGAACTTCTGTGAAGTAGCTATTGACGTGAAAACGTCCTCAACCATGACCGAGAAGGCTAGCGAGCTCCTACAGATGATTGATGCAAGAGTGGGTAGATTATATGTTTTCTTGTTAATTTATTTTTAAACTTGATTTCACAGTCGAGGAAAGATCTGATAATCTCACCGACCTTATTGCCCAGCAGAAAACTGCTACAAGACTCAGACATTGCTCCCCACCACCTTGCAATCGCACTGACTCTTCTTGAGGGTGACAAGTACAAGGCTATCGTTCCCTCTGATTACATAGCTCATTTCGGGAAGCATCCTGGCTCCAACGGTGTCAAGGTCGCATGTTCGGTGAACAACAAGATCGTACTTTGGGTCAAGCAATCTGTTTTGCAGTATGACACGGCACACTCACGGGCCCAGCGCATAGAGTTCTTTCTGAACACAGCACAAGTAAGCAGGCTCATCCCGGAGTTGTACATTAAGCCAGCTGATCAAATCACTCGACAGGAATGCCGGAAACTCAGAAATTATGGGTCGCTTGTCGCGATTGGGATCGCTCTTCATTCAGCGCCTATCGAACGCTTGAAGCTAACCAAAGAGAGCTTATCTTTGTCTATGAGGCGTGAGCTTAAAGAGTTAGAAGACGCCTTTCATCCCTCGTCGAATCATAGTGGATATCACAAGGTTTTGAATGAAGTCATTGACCAGGAGATGCGTAATTACTGCGTTCCTTGGCTAGGTGAGGACTGCTTCGTTGATTCGACTATTAGACTCACAGTGATATTCATTTGCTGCTAGCTGTGCACTTGAAGGACTTGCATTCAGTTTTGAAGCACAACCCAATCGTGGTCGAAGACGAAGGCCGTCCATTGATCAACTTCCAGCGATACGTTAAATTCGTGGACAAGATCAAGGAAATACTCCATTACAAACATCCGGATCTAGAACAATATCGTCAGCAAGGCTACCTTGCTTACCTTGAGAATCAACTCCAGTGCGTGTGTATTGGGCAATTCAGGGAAAATACGGATGACGAGCTCATGAAAAAGAGCATCACACTGCGAGAAGGCGAGAAGCTTGAAATCAAGCGCAGATATCAAAGTGTCGGTTTTCGAGTTTAGCCATGAAGCTTAGAATTGGCGTGGCTATGTAATTTCAGAGCCTCCGACTGAGGCCAGTGGCCTTTCAAGCCGACAGTGATGTCGGTTCCCCCACCCTAGAGCGGCATTCCAGTCTGGACGTGCCCAGCACGTCTCAACATCTACTTTGCACCAAACGCTGTTTTGCAACAGGGTCGCAGTTGTCGCAATTTTCTCGTTTGCATGCATTGGTATTATTCATAACCTCAAGTCGCATACTTTTCTTGTTTGAATCCGCCACAATCAATGTTACGCATCATGCCATGCGGTCGACGTCAGGTTGAATCCTGACTTGTAAAATGTCCTGCTCTTGTGGATCTGTTGCGGTTCCTGGCGTCTAGTGGGTGCTGTGTTTATCTACTGACGATGGAAGAGATACATGCGTTCAAACGAAGCCGTGTTGAAAGAAAATAACTCAAATCAATCCACTGTCTTACATGGTCGATGAAGCTTTGGTCATGATCATGCTACCATTCATCAACAAGGAACTTCGTCGGTAGGAGATGTTCATTCCGCACAGCTTCAGGGAAGTCCTGTAAATGACTCAATTGGCGCCAGGGCCGCTGCCGCAGGACTTAATACAACTCTCTCAGTACTGTGTTCCTTCTCTTTCCTTGCAATCCTCCCTTTATAACGTTGCAGACTCTTATTTCCATGCCTGCTGCTCTTGCTGGCACCGGCTTGAACATCTGTGCGCCTTTTCCTTAGTGTCCAAGTTCTTTATCCATTCACTCACTCTGCCTTCAGTGGTATCTACATACAAACATCTGGAAAAAGTTAAATTATGCCAGGTGCCTGCCTCAACGGACTCTCGTTGGACTCATCTAACGCTGCGGCTCAAAGCAACAATGCAGAGACATGAGCGGACGATGCGTTGACCTGCTGGTTGCACTTCAGACGGCCTCAAAAGATATGGAAGGAAGTAAGGCTCTTGAAGTGGCAGATGAGGTTGAAATGTTTGTCACGCCTTCTATTATCTCGCTACAGGATTTAACCACGACGCAGTGTTATGAGTCGCATCGACAAAAAACTCAAGGAATGGGGGTCATGGGGTTTTCCCAAGAGTGTTATCCGTCAAGGACAAATCAAAGATGGGATTGAAAGGCTTCAGCGCGACATCGATGCCGCCATGATGAAATTTCAGGTTCGTGAAGTGTCTGCTGTTGTGTCTTGAATGTCAGTCCATCTCCACACTTAGGTCAGCATGGGCATGGAGCTCGCTCGTGGGCATAGAGAATCGCAAGCCATTCAAAGGGGTACATCGGAAGAGATATTAGAAGTGCTTCAAACAATTGTGAAAAGAATGGACGACAGGAGTCTTCTTAACGTACAGCCATTGCAGCCTGTCGAGGACCAAATGAAGAGTCTGCAAATGGTCCGCACCGTACTTTCTCGTATTGTTTTGGCAACCTTGAATTCGTGTCAATTCAGGAAGTCTTGGGTCCATCTTTGGAACCCAGTCAAGGGTGGTCGGTTTCAGAAGGACTTCCGTTGGCCGATTGTAAGACCCTGCTTCCTCCATGCTCTCCTAGACTAATTAATCACTGTTCATTCTAGTTATTACTGAGGAGAAACTCTTGGAAACTCCTGGGATACCGAATTTATCTGATGGTGATTTTGTTCTCCCCTCTCTTTTGACTAGACTAATCTTTACATGTTGAAAGATTCCATGCCTATACCAAAGCGCTCTTCTTTATTTTCTCTTTCTTCTCTCCCCTTAAGAAGGGATAGCGAGTTGAGTTCCAGGTCTTCGAGGTTTAGTCAGCAGCTTGAAATGTTAATCATTCCGGGCAACGAGATTTCAGACGCAGATAAGCTGTCATCGATCTCACCTTCCACTCCACCTGCCTCTCACTCTGGCTCTCATTTTGGAAGCCAGAGAACATTTTCGTCCTACGGTTCTCCATCCACGGTTCCGAGCGCGATCTCCACTGACTCGGGCGTTCATATGCCTGAGGTTGACAGTGAAGCCGTGACAGATCCAAGATCGATAGTAAAATTTAGTGCAGCTGGCGATGTGATTTCAGGGACGTTGGAAGGTCTTGTTGGGCGACTCGTAAACAACTTTAGTGAGTATTTCATTATGGTTTAGTTGACTCGTGTCGAGTGCTATACTCTAGACTCCACAAGGGATCATGGCTTTCATGATACACTTCTCCTTGCATGTACCGATTTCACGACGCCGGCAACTCTGTTTGGAACACTTGCTCGTCGGTTTCATGAAGCAGAAGTGGGTGAAGTTGACCATCCCGAAAATCGTGTAGCCGTCCAATACGAGTTTGTCTCTCCTTTTTCGCAAGGATCATCCCCCCTGACTACGTTATAGCATCTTTATGGTCATAATGTATTGGGTGTCGTGTTGTCACCTTCCTGTCGATCAGCAACTCCTCTCGCGGATGAAGAACTTCTGTGAATTAGCTATTGAGGTGAAAACGTCCTCAAAAATGGTCGAGAAGGCTAACGAGCTCCTAGACATGATTGATGAAAGAGTGGGTAGATTAAATGTTTCCTTATTAATTTGTTTTTAAACTTGATTTTACAGTGGAGGAAGGATCTGATAATCTCACTGACGTTATTGCCTGGCAGAAAACTGCTACAAGACTCAGACATTGCTCCCCACCACCTTGCAATCGCACTGACTCTTCTTGAGGGTGACAAGTACAAAGCCATCGTTCCCTCTGATTACATAGCTCATTTCGGGAAGCATCCTGGCTCCAACGGTGTCAAGGTCGCATGTTCGGTGAACAACAACATCATACTTTGGGTCAAGCAATCTGTTTTGCATTATGACACGGCAAAATTACGGGCGCAACGTGTACAGTATTTTCTGAACACAGCACAAGTAAGGAGGCTCACCCAGGAGTTGTACATTGCGCCAGCTGATCAAATCACTCGACAGGAATGCCGGAAACTCAGAAATTATGGGTCGCTTATCGCGATTGGGATCGCTCTTCATTCAGCGCCTATCGAACGCTTGAAGCTCACCAAAGAGAGCTTATCTTCATCTATGAGCCGTGAGCTGAAAATGTTAAAAGACGTCTTTGATCCCTCATCGAATCATCGTGGATATCACAAGGTTTTGAATGAAGTCGTTGACCAGGAGATGCGTAATTACTGCGTTCCTTGGCTAGGTGAGGACTGCTTCGTTGATTTGAGTATTGGATTTACAGTGAAATTCATCTGCTGCTAGCTGTGCACTTGAAAGACTTGCATTCAGTTTTGAAGCACAACCCAATCTTAGTCGAAGAGGAAGGCCGCCCCTTGATCAACTTCCAGCGATATGCTAAATTTGTGGACAAGATCAAGGAAACACTCCATTACAAACCTCCGGATCTAGAACAATATCGTCAGCAAGGCTACCTTGCTTACCTTGAGAATCAACTGCATTGCGCTTGTATTGGGCATTTTGGGGAAAATACAGACGACGAGCTCATGAAAAAGAGCATCGTACTGCGAGAAGGCGAGGTGCTTGAAATCAAGCAGAGATTTCGAAGTGCAGGTTTCCAAGTTAAATAAGCCGTGAAGCTCGAGGCCAGTGGCCCGGCCGACGGAGATGTTGGTTCCTCTCCTAGAGCGGCATTCCAGTCTGGACGTGCGCCGCACGTCCCAATATCTACTTTGCACACAGCGCCGAATCCTTCGGACTTGGGAGTGATCACACCTTGACATTTTGATTTGGCTTACATTCACCATGACACGATCAACGAGTTGAGCGCCCTTGGATAATTTTACTATACCCACCAGACACGAATTACCCCTACATATGTGTATATCTCTTTTGCTGTATAATCCTTCTGAGCTCTGACCAGGATGTAATGAACACAATTTTACACAAAGTGAACGCAAGTAACGGCCCTACACATTTGTCTTCCAATGAGTATACATGAAGACCTCCTGATACAATGGTATTCCCTGTATCGGCATCGCTTTAACCCGTCTCGGGAGACTGACTTTCCAAGAAGGCCCGTCCTCGAGGATTTGCCAGGTTTATCCACTTGATTGAACAACGCTATACGATCCACTTCTCGCCGTGGCAACTCGCCCACATCATCCAACGTCGATACCTTATAAAGTTCCATTTCCATATCTTTCAATTGTGGTAGGTTTCACTGGAGACGCGGTAGCATCCGTTGCAGACACACGCGCTACCCTCCCGACGCGTCCAGGTCACAACCCGTACTTGGGTTCAGTTCGAGCGCCTGAGTTGTACGATATTCCGATTGCGATGGTGAATCGCGTTCTTTATAGCGAAAAGCGCAAGGGATAGATAGGCTCGACTGTGACCTTTCTCTCAGTGCCCTTTAAACCGAGTCTGTAATATGTAACGCCGTCGACTTTGGGTGATGGGGTTATACCGATGCTTAGAACGTTGTTTATTGAATTAGAGGTCAAAACGATGGCGAGGACGCGGATGAGCAGGGACCAAGGTAGAGGAGCGGGGGAAGGATGACAGACGTGTCGGCTTTGATTGCTCGCTTGGGTGCCATGGCTGTTGGCAAAGCTTGAAACACGACCAAGGTTTATCGGGCAAGACAACTTTGTGATATTGTCGTACTCACTCTGGCACGGATCCGGACTTGTGTTTTTGTGATCCTTTCACTAACTTGTATCCAACCAATATTCGACTCCCAACACACAGTTCTTGGCTGATAAATGGGCAAGGCCACCGCTTCAGAAGCTTAATGAGAAGAAAGTTGGCCTTTGGATTGTCCTTGTTCGTCTTGTTTTCTGATTCGAAAAACAGTCTGTCAGCAGATTGACATTGATGAAACGGGGGATGGGAATGATGGGATTGAGTTGCGCATGTTTGGCGTCCAGAGGTTCGTCTTCATTCCAACTTCTTTATACTCCTCCTTGCTGAAAGAAACTGTTGCTTGCTAGGATGGACACAGCGTACTAGCACACCTAACCGACTTTCCGCCATATTTCTATATTGCACTTCCCTGAGGGTTCCAAGATAGCGACATAGAGTCGTTTCGACAATATTTGAACGTCTGTCCCCCTCCAGTCTTCTTCTCTGGCGTATTCTTCAATAGTCCTTAACTCAAGGTTGTGTCAGGAGGATTGAGAGTGTATCAAAGAGGACGTTGTGGGGCTACAAAGGCGACGACTGGCTACCATTCCTCAAGCTCATCACCACTGAGCCTAGGAGTTTGCCCAAAGTTAGAGATGAGTATCCTTTGGTCCCACTCTCACTGTTCAAGCAACTGACCGTTTTTTCCCCCGCTGGTAATTACGCATCTTCGAGCGTTGCGAACGCGAATTCCGAGGCCTATTCAATGACGTTGTGCCCACCCTTGGAAGTAACATTGCCTACACTCTCCGATTTATGACCGACACGAAGGTAAGGTTACAACATGTACTCCCCGGGTTCAAAGAGATCGACACGTCAGTTGGAATTCGGTATGACGTTTGTCTTCCTGCGTCTCATCTCTTTCATTTGTTCAATTTAACAAAGATACGACGCTTCCATCTCCGACGCACCCGAAGATGACTGGTCCAAGATCGCGCCTTTGCGAATATCAAGTTTTTTTTTAGGAAGTGCAGCGGCGGATCTAGTGGCCGCGAAGTTTGTGAAGCCCATGAAGCTCGAATTCGAGAAGGTGTATTACCCATATCTCTTGCTAAGGAAGAAAAGTTATGCTGGGTTATATTGGACAAAGGTGGAGAAGTATGATAAGATGGATTCGAAAGGTATCGAGGTTAGTAGGGACTTACTCGATTTTCTTCCCTTGGAGGCTTACCACTGAATTAGACTGTCCGTCGAGACAACTGTCGACTCGTGTCTACCGTGATTGAGACATGTCTGCACAAGATGCTCGTTGATAGGGACGTGCGGAGCGCTGAGGAGTGAGCCCATCCAAGTTTTTCTGACCTTATCACTTAGCTGTCATTCTAGCTATACAGACTATCGCACACCTGTTACAGAACAAGGTTGATATGTCACAGTTGGTGATCACCAAAGCCCTTTCCAAGACGGGTTGGTGAAATGCCAAGTTGCATGACATGTTTCTCATCATCAACCTTTGATTATGCTGGACAACAAGCACACGCTGAACTTGCAGAGAGAATGAAACAACGTGATGCAGGTTGGCATCTTATGAACTTCTTGAAGATTTGCGTTTACGTCTATCTCTTGTTCGGCACCAGCACTGGGTGATCGTGTTGTCTATGTGATAATCAAGGGTATCAAAGGTTTATCCTTCTCTTTCTTCTCATTCCTCGTCTTACTCAATACCCAACCGATTATAGGTGCTGCTGCATACGAGAAATCCGAAGATCCTCTCTACGTGCTCGGGAATAACCCCCCTATCGACACCAAATTTTACCTACAAAACCAACTGTCAAAACCTCTCATGAGAATTCTCGAACCTATCCTTGGCGAGAAAGCATCTTTCCTATGTTGGTGGCTACTGCATATTTTTGTGGAATAGCGCTCATCGTTATGGAGTGTGTCGGGCGACCACACGCGCACGATACAAAAAGCTACCCCTACCGTGGGGGAACCCATGAAGTTCGCGGTGAACACTATCACTTGCTTGGGGTGCAAAACTCCTCTGCGCGCAACTTCCAGCGTAGAAAGTAATTCACGGTTGCGAACCAACCTCCCGAACTCCCGAACCAATCCCTATTACAGACGGTGCCCTGTGCAACAACTGTCGACCACGTATGGCTGAAATGTACCACAAACAAGTCTCGACAACGTCAGATCTACAAGTATAATTCTCGCGTTTATGGACACAATGTCAGCGTTGTCAAGGATTACTGTCAGGTATGCTGTTCTTCCATTTAGAAAGAAAGGAAAGCGTCTAAATCAATTGTTCCAAGCATGTGTTATGCACGAGTAAGGATTGCCCTATCTATTACGAAGAAGGCACAGAAGGATGTGGAAGATGCGAATGCTGTTTTGCAGCGGTTTGATGATGATGGGTGGTGATGGGTTCCAGGTGTCGCACTTTTCTCGTTTGCTTTGCATGCATTGGTGTTATTCATGACCTCAAGTCGCATACTTCTTGGTTAATTTTCTTCTTTGAATTCGCCAATCAACGTTATTGAGCTTTTGCATCATACCACGCGGTCGATGTCAGGCTGACTTGTTGTTGCGGTTCCTGGCCTATCGCTAGCGGGGGGCTGTGTTAACGTTTGTCTAGAAGATGGAAGAGATACGTCCGAACGAGAACCGACGTGTTGAAAGAAAATAACTCAAAATTTAATCCGCCGCCTTACATGGTCGAGCAAGCTTTGGCCACGCTACGATCAAAAGAACTTCGCCCATAGGCGACTTGGAAGTTCAACAAATGTCCATTCTGAACAGCTTCAGGGGAGTCCTAAATGAATCAATTGGCGCTCGCCACCTCAGGGCAGCAGCCGCAGGAACGAGTACAACTCAATTATCTATCCTCATGATGTTATCTTAGCGCTAAGTGTGTTCCTTCTCTTTCCTCGCAACCCCCTCTATAACGTTGCAGGCTCTTATTTCGATGCATGCTGCTCTTGCTGGCACCGGCTTGAATATCTGTGCGCCTTTTCCTCCAGTGTCCCAGTTCTTTATCCATTCACTCACTCTGCCTTCAGTGCTATCTATATACACCCATCTGGCAAAAGTCAAACGATGCCAGGTGCCTGCCTCAACGTACTCTCGTTGGACTCATCTAACGCTGCAGCTCAAAGCAACAATGCAGAGACATGAGCAGACCATGCGTTAACTTGCTGGTCACGCTTCAGACGGCCTCAAAAGATATGGAAGGAAGTAAGGCTCTTGAAGTGGCAGATGAGGTTGAAATGTTTGTCACGCCCTCTATTATCTCGCTACAGGGTTTAACCACGACGCAGTGTTATGCGCAGCATCGACGCAGTGTTATGCGCAGCATCGACGGAAAAGTAAAGCAATGGGCGTCATGGAGTTTTCCCAAGAGTGCTTTTTTTCAAGGGCAAATCAAAGACGGGATTGAAAAGCTTCAGAAGGAAATCGATGACGCCATGATGAAATTTCAGGTGTGTGAGGCGTTGTGTCTTGAATGGCAGTACATATCAAACCTCCACACTTAGGTCAGCATGGGCATGGAGCTCGCTCGCGGACAAATGGAATCGCAAGCCATCCAAAGGGGTATATTAGAAATGCTTCAAACATTTAAGGAAAGAGTTGACGACAAGAGTCCTCTTAACGCACAGCCATCGCAGCCTATCGAAGACAAAACGGAGACTTCGCAAACGGTCCGCATCGTACTCTCTCATATTGTATATGCAACCTTATGTCAATTCAGGAAATCTTGGGTCCATCTTTGCAACCGAGTCAAGGGTGGTCGGTTTCAGAAGGATTTCGGCTGGCCGCCGATCGTAAAACCCCTGCTTCCCCCATGCACTTTTAGGCTAATTAATCACTGTTCATTCCAGTCATGACTGAGGAAAACCTCTTGGAAACTCCTGGGACACCGAACTCAACTGATGGTGATTTTGTTCCTCCCCCACTTTTTACTAATATTTATGTGTTGAAAGATTCCATGCCTATGCCGAAGCGCTCCTCCATATTTTCTCTTCTTTCTCTCCGTTTAAGAAGTGATAGCGAGTCGAGTTTCACTGACTCGGGCATTCATATACCTGAGGTTGTTAGTGAAGCCGTGACAGATCCACGATCGATAGTAAAGTTAAGTTCAGTTGGCAATGTGATTTCAGGGACGTTGGAAGGTCTCGTTGGGCGACTCATAAACAACATTAGTGAGTATTTCACTATGGTTGAGTTGACTGGTGTCGAGTGCTATACTCTAGACTCCACAAGCGATCGTGGCTTTCATGATACACTCCTCCTTGGATGTGCCGATTTCACGACGCCGGAAACTCTGTTTGGAATACTTGCTCGTCGGTTTCGTGAGGCAGAAGTGGATGAAGTTGACCGTCCCCAAAATCGCGTAACCGTCCAGTACGAATGTGTCTCTCCTTTTTTGCAAGGATCATTCTCCCTGACGAGGTCATAGCATCTTTAAGGTCATAATGCATTGGCTGTCGTGTTGTCACCTTCCTGTCGATCAGCCACTCCTCTCGCAGATGAAGAACTTATGTGAAGTGGCTGTTAACGTGAAAATGTCCCCAACCATGATCGAGAAGGCTAGCGAGCTCCTAGAGATTATCAATGAAAGAGTGGGTAGATTAAATGTTTTCTTGTTAATCTGTTTTTGAATTTGATTTCATAGTTGAGGAAAGATCTGATAATCCCACCGACCTTATCGCCCAGCAGAAAATTGCTACGAGACCCAGACATTACTCCCCATCAGCTTGCAATCGCGCTCACTCTTCTGGAGGGTGACAAGTACAAGGCTATCGTTCCCTCTGATTACATAGCTCATTTCGGGAAGCATCCTGGCTCCAACGGTGTCAAGGTCGCATGTTCAGTGAACAACAAGATCGTACTTTGGGTCAAGCAATCTGTTTTGCAGTATGACACGGCACAATCACGGGCGCAACGCATAGGATTCTTTCTGAACACAGCACAAGTAAGCAGGCTCACCCTCGAGTTGTACATTAAGCCAGCTGATCCAACCACTCGACAGGAATGCCGGAAACGCAGAAATTATGGGTCACTTATCGCGATTGGGATCGCTCTTCATTCGGCGCCTATCGAACGCTTGAAGCTCACCAAAAAGAGCTTATCTTCATCTATGAGTCGTGAGCTAAAAGAGTTGAAAGACGTCTTTGATCCCTCGTCGAAACATCGCGGCTATCACAAGGTTTTGAATGAAGTCGTTGACCAGGAGATGCGTAATTACTGCGTTCCTTGGCTAGGTGAGGACTGCTCCGTTAATTCGAGTATTGGACTCACAGAGATTCATTTGCTGCTAGCTGTGCACTTGAAGGACTTGGATTCAGTTTTTACGCACAACCCAATCGTCGTCGAAGACGAAGGCCGTCCCTTGATCAACTTCCAGCGATATGTTAAATTCATGGACAAGATCAAGGAAATACTCCACTACAAACCTCCAGATCTGGAACAATATCGTAAGCAAGGCTACCTTGATTACCTTGAGAACCAACTCCAGTGCATGTATATCGGGCAAAATGGGGAAAATGCAGACGACGACCTGATGAATAAGAGCATCGCACTGCGAAAAGGCGAGGTGCTTGAAATCAAGCGCAGATATCAAAGTGTTGGTTTCGCATGTAATTAGAATGAGTGTGGCTGTGTAATTTCCCTGAGGCAGGATGTTGTTTCCTCAGTCAGGACGCGGGACGTGCCCCGCACGTCCCAGCAAGAGGTGTCAGATCCACCGATCGTGGCCGTCAGATCCACTTATGACAAAGCACAAGCGGGGAAATCCGAAGGACGGCATTTCAGCGGCATCTAGCATTCCCATCAATTCAAACCAACTCCGCTGCACAATGCTTGAGCATCGATTTCGAGTCCACTCATGTACCACAGGATACATAGAACCTACCACTTATTCATAGTATGCACGAAACTATGTTTAATCAGAGGTAATGTAAGTTGTGCTAAATTTCTAAAGAAATTTGAGGTGGTAGTAACATTGCAAAAAACAGATGGTGGGTAGTGATTT
>Ga0307507_10008484_pt1 | contig 14175 bp, 1 predicted proteins | sample 7_EM_MG_FD_207223 | JGI IMG/M metagenome (GOLD analysis project Ga0307507, IMG submission 207223) | Populus trichocarpa ectomycorrhiza microbial communities from riparian zone in the Pacific Northwest, United States - 7_EM | ecosystem: Host-associated > Plants > Roots > Unclassified | place... | reverse complement strand
AAAAATAGAGTAAAAAAGTAGTAAAAGATATAAAGAAGTAAAAAAGTAAAAAGGGTAGTAAAAATAGTAAAAAAGTAGTAAAAGGTAGTAAGTAGTAAAAGAAGTAGGGGGGTAGTAAAAGAAATAGTTATAGGTATTAGGGTGTTAGGATTAAGTGGATATAATAGGGACTTAGCAAAAATTTAAATAAGAAATACTAAAAATTACACTATTAATACTACTAATATAGCGATAAAATAGCATAAATAAATGATAATTAGTAAATAAAAGGTAATACTAATAAGAATAATAAATTTTATAAGCTTTAAAATGCAATTAAGCTATTATTTTAGGTTGAGTTTTTATGGGTGTTAATATAGTTAAGTAGTCTAGGTAGGCTTAGCAGAAAAAACCTTAGTTTAGTTAATAAGTATAGTAGCTTAGTAGAAATAACCTAAATATAGTATAGCACTATAAGACTCCCCTAAAACCGCGAAACTATAATAACTTTATAAATATATAATTTTCTAAGGAGCGTTTAATAAACCTGCTTTCTTTTATAATACTACTTAAATCCTTAGCCCTTAGTATGCCTTCTATAGGGAAAAAAGGTGGCTGGCTAGCAAAATATTATATTAAGGAGGAACGTAAGTTAGCTAAAAAGGTAAATAATTAAAGGCGCTACTAGAGTTAGCGCTAGTAAGCCTAGTAAACCCTATAACAACAATAACTAACTTTGGGCGGACTTTAGATTTAATTTAACCTTTTTTTTATTCTCTAGTAAGCTAGACCTAAAGAGAATAGGCCAACTATAATGCCTAACTAGTAGATTATGGCAGCTGACTAGTAGATTACAGCGGCTGACTAGGGGATCTTAGTGGAAGGCTTTAGTAACCCTTGTAAAGAGGAGCAAAAATAATGTCTATAGGTAATTATATAGTTGCGCTTTTTATTAGCTATTAAATTCTAACCCATAAATAGGTAGGCTAGTAAGGCCCTTTACCAGTTATTTTAATCTTAATAGTTCCCGGTTTTTATTCTTTTATTATAGCTATTTGTATTATAAGCCTGGACTAATATTGGATTTATGGAGCTGTTATAGCCTAATATACTCCCTGCTACTGAAGATATATATACAGATAAGCTAATACTACTAAATATTAGATCCTTAAGCACCTATATTAAAGTCTTAATACTACTACCGCTACTAAACTAATTTACCTAGATGTAACGTTAGAGCTAGTTATATTTGGTAACTATATATAAAACCCCTCTAATATCTAATAATGCCGCTGTACTAGCAGAGGAGGACAATAAGGTAGCGGATATGGATAGAGTAGTATAATAGCAGCTAATAGCGTCAACTTATTCTTTATCTTTAGTCTATAAATTTTCTTAGTTGTAACTAGCTAAAAGCGTGGAGCTTGCCCTATTATTAGAGAAGGAAGATGGCGCTAAAAACTAGGTTAGAGAAATAGGCAATATAAGCGGAATAGCAAAGGTATTAATAAGCGGAAGCTGGCATAGAGCCTTTAACGACAATAGTGGCAACAATAACAATGGTAGCGATAGCGATAATAGCGATAGTATATAGCCCGTATCGCTATTAACCGACAATTCCTTATACTCTAAGTCTGTGTATGGGTTAGGTAGTAAAGTTGGATTAATACAGCTATCTAATAATATAGATAGTAATATAGATAATGCTAGTAATAGTAATAACGGACCTAAGGATTAGTAAGTAAGGTAGGCAGACTCTAATAAGTATACAGCTGATAATAAAGATAATAGGGTTAACTAAAAGCAGTATACTAGGGCTGCTGCTAGCCGACTAAAGATAGCGTGGAATAAAAGGTGTATATATAGTATGTAAGTGTAAAGAATTATAATAGGGACTTTACTAACTTTACAGATAAGCCTCTATATGCGGTAAATAAGAGTGGGTACTCTTTAGCACAGATAACTTAATTCTGGTAATAGTAGGTGTTACTATTTGCCCCTAGTAGTATAATTAACTACCCTTTAGATCTACCTAAGATTGCTTTAAGGAATAAGGACGCTAACAACCACTATTATATCTTGTAGTAGGTACTACTAGCTGGAGGTAATAAGAACCCGCCAAAGCTTAGCTTTTTTAAGTTAGAAAACTGGTTTAAAGACGCAGAAATCTAGATCGGCCGACAATAAGATATTAATAGCTTTATTGCTTAAGCAACTACGCTAGCCGTATACTAAGGCGGGTTTAACTTAGTATATAGACCCCTATACCTCTAGCGTATTATATAGAACCCGAAGATCTGGATCTAGGGCCACTAAATATATAAGCTAAAATAGCTTTAATTAGGCTAGGGGCTAGCAGCTAGTAGATTTGGCTATAAGTGCCATATATTCTTCCTATATATGGTTATTAAGGAGTTTAGTAGAATATATTTCTATAATAAAGAACAGGCTGCTTAGGTTAATAATATTATCCTCCTAGCTCTAAAGAAAAGCTGTATACCTAATATATATTAGTATTATCCCTATAGCTTCGCGGATGCAGATTATAAGGCCAAAGTTAAGAAAAAGTGTTTTATAACAGGAACTGGTTAGGCTATAGACATTAGATATATAATACTAAAGTTATACCTAGATAGATTTTGGGTCAAGGTGCAGTACCTCTCCCACAAATATACTGGTAATAATAATGGATATATACCGTGTAATGCTTTCCATAATTTATTTTTAGTAATATCCGGATATAGCCTTAAGTTGGCTACTAAACGCGATACGTTCTAGTAAGTTTGAAATAACTTTCTTAGCCATATTAACCTGTGTTTTAATTTTAACGCGGACTAAATACCTAATAAGGATTGCTGGCTTGATTTTAGTATGGAGGATACCCTAGTCCCTACTAGTGATATTAATAGAGGTGTTACGCTTCTCCGTAAGTTATACTGCTTAGATAGTTAGGTAGAGGGATTCGCCTATTTTAACCACGACGTCTATTTGGTTTAGATACGCCGCTACTACTAAGCACTAACTAGGGACTCTAGCAGCGCTAATATAGAGCTGCGACTAACCAATAGCTTATAAAGGATGGGCGGCATTATATATAATAAGGCGTATAACGTTAATAAAGAACTATTTACTATACTATTTAAGGGCTATAACCCGTTCTAGAACGCGCAGTTTAAGGCGCTTAGGTATTTATAGGATCTGCTAGAGCGATGGTATTTAGTTAATAGTATAAAAGGCTAGCATCTAAACGTAAGTAAGAGACGGCAGCTGCTTACAGTATATAGAAGGACAAAACGGTGACTCTTCTCTGCGCTAAGAAGGTCCTTGGATAAAAGCTTTAGGGTTAGGTAGGAGTACTAAATAATAATAAGGTTACTTAGAGAACTAGATAATATAAAAGGACTTAAGGGGGATATTAGCGCTGCGGAGTTATATAGGTTGTATATAGGCAACGACAAAAGCGAAGCTAATAGGACTAGTAGGTATATACCGTACTAGGTTCTAGCTATAAAGGAGGTAAATAGGTTCGCGGCTGTGGAGTTAAACTAGTAGCTTCTCTACCTTAAGGTGCTTATTAAAAGAGTTAATACGGGATATAATAGTTAACTAGCGGCCTTGTAGGAGGAACAGCTTATTAACGGCGTAATAGTGTCTACGTTAGTACGCGTCCTCTATATAAGCACTAGCACGGACCTATTACTATATCTATTAATATAGCGAAGGGAATGGTGGTCTAAGGTTTAACGGCCTAGAAATAGGGAGGCAAGCAATAATAATATAAAAAAAGGCAGCGGTAGCCCTACTTAAGGCGAAGCTAAGTGGTTGGGTCTAGACCTCCAGACGTATATACGGGAGAATGGAATAATATAGTTCTTAGTTAAGGAAATCTATTGGAATATAAGGCCGATATTTATATCTTAGGCTATTAAACATTTAGTAGTGGTGGCTAATGTATTTTAGAAGTTCTTCTGTAAGAACTTAAATATCCAAAGGAGCATCTCGCATAAGGACGCAATGTTTTGGTTATTTAAGGACTACCTACGTATATTGGAATAGGGGGGGATTAAGGTTGGAGCATAGTTGTTAGTCTAAAGCTATATTTAAGAAGTGATTGGGCTCCTAGCCTCGCATTAGACGGATAGGCCGAAAAACCTAAAGTAGTGGCTTAAAGAATTTATAGCTAAGGCAAAATTTAATAATAACAAGGCGTTAGGGCTTTGGGGCCTCTTATAGGTTATAGTAGCGGACTTAATTAATAGCGCTCTATAAGTGGTAAAGGTACGGCAGAGCAAAGCTAGCGGAGAGATAAGTAACGGAACGGCGTATTTCGCACGGTATAATATAGGGCTATAGATAGACAAGGTCTTCGCTCTATTTGTATAGAATAATAAGCAAATGGACGCACTGAAGAAATATAGGTGGTATAACGTAGGATTTTAAGTGCTTACGCAGCGGTTGCACTCTATTATGGTAGAAGAAGTAGGAGAATTAGTAGGGCATAGGTTCCTTAGTTTTATTAAGGGTTATATAGGGTAGTATCTGTGGGCGATCCCTTAATATAACTATAATAAGCTATCTGTTATATATAAGGCGTCTAAGCACTATTCCTAGGAGGCGTAAGAGGAAATAGGTGCTTTTAACCTATTAAAGCGAACAAACTGGTTAGTTCCGCAGATGTTAAATAAATACAATATTGATTTCTGGGCTATTAAAAGGCACTATAAGTGGGATAACTACCGTCTAACTAAGATAAAGCGGAAGGCGGCGCGATGTAGGCTAAGAAGAGGTCTCTATATATTAAAGCTTATAGTATACAGTAGTAGTAATAAATAGGATTGCATTCTTAAAGACTATTCCTATTATTTCGGCGGACAACCGGAGCTTTGTTAGGTAGGTAAGTTTATTAAGGATTTAAATAAGCGTATTATGGAGCAAGAGGCTAAGTCTAAAGAGGATAAGTCTAGGGAGGATACGTTATAGATTAGATACTAAGTGGATTAGGCTAAGTAATATAGTAAGGTAATAGATTTGGGGGGTTTTTAAATATAATAGCGTAATTAAAAAGCAGCGGAGCTAATTAATTATAGAGTAGAGGTATTTATATAAGTTCCCTTAACCCATAAGGGCAAGTAGAGGGGAAGGCCTATATATAAACACTAAAATTAGAATAATGTGTATATCTATATAGAACTCGGCTATTAAATATACCACTACCTATAAAATACCGTTCTATTGATTTAATTGGTAGGTTTAACCGCATATATCTACAACTTATTAAATAGGTAAGGAAGAAATATCCTTAATAGCTTATATAGGATAACGCTTAAATAGCTAGAGTATATTAGAAAGATCTATATCCTATAGTTAATTATTACTTATATCTTTAATAGGAAGATAGGTATAAGGCGGCTAGCGGCCCGTTAATGCATTTTATATAAAGTACTCTATTAGTTAACTAAACTTAATGGCGTCTGGGTAAAAGCGCTTAATAAGCTTAAGAAACACCTTAAATACGCCTAATAAGAGGCGCTCTATAAAAGAATAAGGTATTTTAGATATAGGAATAAGAGTAAGAATACTAGAACTAAGTGTCTCCTATATATAATACTATTAGTGGCCCTTTATAAGAGACTTTGTAAAGTAGCGCTATTACTTACTAGATAAAGTGGAGGAGTTAGCTAGTAATAAATAAGGTATATCTATAGATAGGTAGAGTGCTTTAAAGAGCTAGTGTTTAACTAAAGACGTATTACTAACACCTCTACCCTATAGGCTCGACTGTATACGATCTAGAAGTACTTCCGCATTTTAATAATAATAGTAGAGGTATATAAGATAATGGTAATAAAGAATATCTTAAAGTATTCTAGTTGCTTTAATAGTGGCAAGGTTAAAGAAAGCCTTTCAAAAGCCTAATAGGGCGGCGTTTATATTCTAGCTACTAGAGGTAAAAGTAACTAAGGACTGCAATAAGGATTAGGGAAGATGTGAGAATAATTAAAAAGGAGTCTGGCGGTTTAAATCTATAGTGCTGTTTTTTTACTAGTGGGTAAATATAGCCTTTATGTTTTTAATAGCTTTCCTATTACTAATAGCGTTTGCCCTATAGACTAAGGTAGACGCCTCCCGTCTACCCATTTCTATATAGTTAGGCTGTTTGGCTAGCTAGGTAAGTTTTATTCTGTTCTCTTATATATATACATTCTGTATATTATCCTCTTCTTTAGTTATAAATACCTCCTTAAGCTTATTTTCTAACCTTCTACGCCTATTCCTTTCTTTACGCCTATTTATATTACTGATGGTTATAATATACTCTAGCTTTAGTATAGGGGTGTAATTCTAAGTACGCTTAGTAGGTAGTAGAGATAGAGAAGTATTAGATATAGGCCTTTTACCCCTATAATAGGTACTCTCGTTGCTTATATCCTATGTACTATCTAGACCGTTTTCTGTAATACTAGCGGTAGATTAGAACTCTGCTAGGCTACTATAATTGTTATTATCCTTACTTCGTGGTTAAGAGTCTAGATTGGTGTTATCCGTATAGACCGGTTTAAGTTTGGATTTAAGTTATAGAAGTACTTTAGGCCTATAAAACTGGTAAATTTATTGTAATATATCTTCTAGTAACTTAGCAATAAAGAATAATAGGCTAGGGTTAGTGCTGTCGCGTACCTATACTATAGGAGTGTTGGTGCTGATAAACAAGGCGGGAAGTAAGTATAGAAGAAAGGTTTATATCTCTTAAGGGGTTACGCCTAAGGCTAGAATTAATGTAACTATAGTAGTAAGGTAGCTAAAACTGGTGTTAATAATATAGAGGTAGGAAATCGCGTAATAGAATCGCGTAAAGATAAGCTATTAACTAATAATAAGCTTTAGCTGGGTGCTTTAATTCCCCTTAAAAATAGAAATTAAAACAGTATTATATAGGGTAGAAATATTAATAATTGCAATAATTATCACTATAAGATAATATAAAACTATAATATAGCTCTCTAATAATTAACGTGGCATTTCTATCCGAACGCCTTACTAGGAGGTTATACTACTAGTTTATATAACCTTTTTAGCTGTTTCCTTAATACGCCAATCTTTTATATTTAGTAAAGTTTAAAGCTTGACTAGGCGCTTCTTGTCGCTAACTAGTAAGGCTACCATAAGTTTATCCTTTCTTTATAATAAAATATCCGCTATGCCTTCCGTATATTTAGTAAATTTATCCATAGTAAGTGAATTTAGAAGTGTATTGCGGCTAGTAATATTATCTCCATATTTATAGAGCTGAGGAAGGAGCTACTTTTAAGTAAAGAGGATAAGCTGATTAACAGTGTTAATAGCCAAGTCCTTCCGTCTATGGTTAACTAGTAGGATGCTACCCTTGACTTTTTTCTGCTATTTTAGGCGGCGGCCCTAGTCCTAGCTGTTAGGTTCTAGGTGTAGATAGAGTGCGTTATAGATAGGGTTATTAAAGCGATTAGGTAAAGCGAGGTTAGACTTCTAAAAGGGATTAAGGGAATAGGTATCCGTATATAGTTCTAGGGCAGCAGATTCTAGGTGCTTAGTAATAGAGGAGGGATTATTAGCTTTAGAAAAGAGAGAATAGTAGCGTAGGATATTAATAGGCTTAAACAATAGCTAGTTATATAGGTAATAATCCCTATAGGCGTTAACACGGACGCCTTTAAGTTTAGCGGTCTTAATAGGCAAGATAATATTATAGGCAAAGTGGGTATTAGTACTAATGCTATTAATAGCGCTATTAATACCGTTATAAAACTAGGATATATAGTTAATAATATTGCGGTAATTAACTAAGGAAATATATTAGTAGTGGGGAGGGTTGGGGTTAGGGCTAGCCTTAGCCATAGCTAGAAAGGGTCTATACTAGAAACGCCAGTAGGCGCCACTAATAATAGTAATACTTTAATTAGATGGGAGGGATTAAAAGATATTGTGGCTGGTTAACTTAATAATATAGTTGTTAAGGACGGAGGTGCAAAGAGTGTTACTATAGATTATATTAAGGCTTATACCGACAATATTAGTCTTAAAAGGGGAAATGTTAAGGTAGCCTTATAGAATAGGTTTGTTGTGGCCATCCATATCTGGGCAGGAAGGGATAATTTCAACCTATATAAGGTAAGGTTTAAAGCCAAGAAGTGTAGGGAAGAGTATAGCTTATTAGTGATTTTTAGATAGAGGTTCTTAAAATTTTTTAAAGGGTTTATAAAGGTGTTTGTGGATAGACTAGTTGGACTGCTGGCACTCTATAGAGCAGTAAGCGGTAGAATAGTAGCGGGAGTATTATTTGGCGTTAGTAGCGTTGCAGATAGTACAGTAGTTAATAAAGTTTAGTATTTTTAAAGTAGAAAGAAGTAAGGGGGAATTAAGGTAAAAAGCAAAATTAGAAAGCAAGAGTAGGGATATTTAGTATTTAAAGGAGGAAAGAAAGAGAATTAAAAGTATATTCTAGTAGAATTAAAGAGGCTGGGTTAAAAAGAAGGCTGGAAAGTAAGTAACTTAATTAGCTTATATACGGACCTAATTACAATATAGGCGTTATAGTAGAAGATATTATTAATTAAAGATAGATATTCTGGTATATCCTTAATTTATTTAAACTCTAGATTAAATCTAAAGGTTTTAGACTATATACGTCTATACAACCCATAAAGCTACAGACGTGTATTAAATTGGGAAGGAACACGTTCTTTCTATTAGACTTTTAGTTTAGATTTAAAAGCGTTAGATTATAACTAAATAAACCCCTATAGCTTTTACCTTTCCCTCTAAACACCACTCTATATATGTGTATAAAATAGAATTTCCTCTAAGATTACTAGACCTTTTTATAATAAGCTATATCCTAGACCTCTTGGATAAGCTATTTATTATAATATATTAATATACACTCTGTTTAGCGTAGGGCCTTTTCTTTACAGGCAAACCTTTATTTGGGGTTAGGAAATACAATATTTAATACAAAGACCGGAAGAGTATTATAGTAGGGTTATTCCTTATAAATTGTTAACTATTAGGCATAGCTATACCTATTATATATAGAGAGAATACATTCCGCTTTAGTATAGAGCTTAGGGCAATTATGGAATTCTTTAAATCTCTTCTACTAGAGAACCTTAAATAGATTAAAAGGATCTATCTACTAAACTAGCTCTAACTGTATATAAAAGGAAGTATAGATATTCCCTTACTTTTCTTTACTACGATATTTTTAGGCTGGAGGATATCTCTAAACAGCTTTAGCATCGCAGTTCCTTAGCGTATAAAGATAAAGATAGATAGAAGCAGCTTATATCCTTACTTAAACTATAGGCAGCTGTTATCTATAGCGCTTAGTATACTTTAAGATAGTCATTTAAAAGAGATTTGGTTTGTATAGAAAAGGGCAGTTAACCTATATCTATAGAAAGGGGAAGCAAGTGTGTTTAGAGATAATATTGTTAAAGACTTTATAGAATATATTCTTCTGGATAAAGAGACGTGTTTAGAGCTATAAAAGCGTTAAAGATGGTGTATTAAATGGAAATGCGGTGTTCTAACTAGGTTATATAATAAGGAATAGTTGGAAAAGAGATGGGTTGTATATAGGGATATACTTATAGGTATTAAAAGCGTATAGGAGAGTATAGGAGTAATAGTAGAATGTAAGAGCAGTTACCTAAAGAGTGAAAGGTTAATAGTGGTAATTAAGGGTTAGAAGAAGAGGGAAAGCTAGAAAAGAAAAAACTGTAGTATATAATAGGGGATTAATATACGCACCTATAGGTAGATATATAGATTTACTACTACTAGACTAAGAATAGCTATTTAGCAATTAGTCTACGCTAGGCTATAGATCTATAAGATTATAGTATATAGCCTTTTAAAGTTGTATAAGATATCAATATTAAAAATGGTAGATTGGTTTATCTAAGTTAAGTTAGTAAATAGCCTAATAAATATTAAAATTAAGGAAGAAAAAAGAAATAGAGAGAAAAGAGATTGTTTACCTTTAATAGAGATAGGTTAAAATAGATAAAAAGAAGGAAATAGAAGGAAAAAGAGAGAAGAAAGAAGAGAAGGTATAACGGTATATTACCTAGTTAAGAGTTCGCTTAAGACTTCTTTTATTAACTCTTCTATAACTATAAGCTGTATATTTGGCTTAATAAAGATCTATACCTATATATCTTGTTATATTTAAAGGTGTATTCGCAAGTTTAAGAAGCAAATATATTAATAACTAATATATATTCTAATACCGAACCTAGATAAAGATATATAGACCAATCTAGAAGCTAGTTATTTAACCTTCTTACTTCTTCTCCTTATGGTGCTAAGAGTGTCTTTTAACCCAGTTTTACTAAGCTACTGCTACTATTAGTAACTTAGTTAATTATACAGTTCCTATTATATATACTGCTAGCGTTTATAAATAGAATAGGGATAGCTACTAGAAAGCAGCTAATAGTAGTAAAAACTCTAGAAAGAGGCGACTCCTAATTAATAGATAATAGAGAGTAAAAGGATAGAAAAAAATTGCAAACAGAATAGGGACAAGTGTTAGGATTTTTTATAGGATTTTCTATTATTTTTTTACTAGTTAGTAGTTGCTAGTAACTTAGTATTTTACTAAAAAGCTATAAATAGCTAGTTTTAATAAAATGCTTAATATTAATGGGTAAACCATTTCGACTTAAAACGATTTAAAAAAGGACTGTACGGGATAAAGATTAGGGGATAGAACGATTTAAAAATCCAATTAAATCGTTTTAACTAAAAATTAATATAAACTATTGGTTTAAAGGTCTAAAAGACTATAACTAACCACGCCAGATTAATTGCCGCTATTACTATTAGAATATAACTGCTGCGTTATATATTTATAGGTAGGTTAGATAGTTAGAGAAAGAGAAGAAGTAATATTTATTAGTTTAAGGGGGTATTAGTTAAGTCGTTAATATCGAATTAGATTATATAGCTGGTTAAGTTTAGGGTATAGGTTAAGGGTAGAATTAAGGAGGATAGTTTAGAATGGGTTAATTGGAGTAATATTAAACTAGTAATAAAATAGATGGGGAAGAAAATTAGGTGGGAAGGATTAAAGAGTAATTATTAGAATATTAGTTATATAATATGGTTATAAAACTATAAAGTAAGGCTAGTTAACCTAACCTTAGAGTAACCCCTTACTTCTAAACAATTAATTATCCAATAATTAATAACGTATATATATTATATAGTGATATTTATGCCCGTTAATTAAAGCATATATACCAACAGTAATAGAATATGCTAGATATTTTGCGAATTTTTAGAGTATAGAGAAGGTAGATTTTATATAGTTAATTTTAGTAAAAAGGAGTAATAGGAGTAGTAATAATAATAAAAGTAAAAGTAGTAGTAATAGATATAATAGTAGTAGTAGTAGAAGTAGTAGAAGTAGAAGTAATAATAGTAATAATATAGGTAATAGGGTTATAACGGTTAGTATAGTTATAATAGTGGGGCACCGCCTTCCTAATTAGGCTTAACGTAGGTAATAGGGTTATAATAGTTTGGAATATTAAAATTCTGCTAAATGCCTAATTGCAGGTAAAATACTAGTATAAAGTATTATAGAATATCGCAATATTAATAGATAGCATAAAGCCTTATATTTATACAAAAGAGGCTCTATATTAATATTTTATGGTGTTTTAGGTGCTAATTCCTTTTTAATACCCTATATTATCTATTTTAGAATCGTCCTTATCTAATACCTTATTGCTGCTTAATTTATTTAGCCCTTTCTCCTCCTTATCCTCTTCCTGTATAGACTGTATAGCCTGTTAAGAATCCTTTTTTAAGGCCCTTATAGTGTCTTATAGAGCCTTAAAGCAAGCTATAGCCTTTATAGCTGTAGTAGAGGAGTTTTTTTACTGCTTCTATAGTGTTGCTAGGTCTTCTACTATTGATTAAGCCTCCTTTATTACTTTAGTAGCCGCTATATAAGCTTCTAGCGTCCTCTTCTTAATAGCGGCCTTAGTTGTAAATATTAACGCTATCTATGCCTTTTTTAAGCTCCTTTCTGCGTCTCCTAGCTTTCTTTTATGTTGATCTATAACCCCTTTGGCTATTTTTATAATAGCATAAGCTTCCTTCCTTTTTTAAACTTATGCCTGTGCAACTATAGCTGTATCCCTTTTACTTTTTCTAAGGCGCTCCCTAGTATCTTTAGCCTGCTGTTTAGTCTCTATTACTGCTACTTTAGCGGCAATAAGTACTCTAGCTGATTTAGTAGTAAGAATTAATTAAATAAAAAGCACTATCTACTTCTTTTTCTTCTTAGCTCTTCTTTCTGCTGCGCTATTATAAAGCTTAGTATTTTCTTGTTATAGTATTTCTATGCCTTCCTCTAACGAATCTATATGGCTTATAAGCTTTATAATAACTGTGTTAACTACTTTAGGTAAGGTATCTGGGTGATAAATTATATAGCCGTACTAAGCTTAATTAGAGTGACTTTTAGGAGTCTTTAGATATAGAGGTAATAATAAAATCATTAATTTGTCTAAAAGGGGTATAGTTAGCCGTGTAGATAAAGGTTTTTTTATAAGGCGTTAAAGAACCTAACTAGGGTTAAAAGAAAGAAGCCCTACCGCCTTAAAGGCGCTATTGATTAATTTAGGGGTATATATATAGGGTTAAATCTTACCTAGAATTCTTAGGAAGTAGTCCCTATTAATACCTATAATACCGCGAGCTATATATTTATCAACTTTAGCTAAATAAAGGCGCTTAAGTACCGAAAAGATAATAAGATTTAAAGGCTGTAGGAGGTAGGTTAAATAAGGTAAAAGATAAATAGGTATAATCTTATAGTTCTAGCAGAACTCTATAAAGTCGATATTAGTATAAGAAGTATATCTATCTATAATAAGCAATTAATATCTATAGTGTTTAATATCTAGACTATTAGTTCTAGAGGCCTCCCATACTTCTATTTATTAGGTATATTGTTTAAAATATTTAAGCTACTTAAGGCCTATTTCCTTATTTAACTAGCTATTCTCTGTTATTCTAATTAAATAGTCTTTTATAGCTTCCTCTATAGTTTCCTATAGAGAATCTATATGCTGCCGTCCTTTAAAAATAATAAATGGTGGAATTGTTTGTCTATATATACTAATTGCGTCTACCTAGGTAACCTATTCTTTATTACTATTAACCGTCTTAAAATTAATAATTCTTCCTCTTAAAATAACTACTTTAGCGCTATAAGCTAAACCTATTACAAAGCCTATCTTGTCTATATTCCATATGTTAAATTCGTTAATATTGTATATAGTAACGACATTGTGGTAGTTAGAAAAGAACCTCTTAATATAGCTAGGGTTGTTATTAGTAAAAGCTCGTTCTTAATTAATTAAATATATATAGTAGTAACGAAGCTCTTCCTACTATTTTAGGAAATTGTACACCCACTTCTTGCCTAAAGGTTCGATTTAAAGGTATTAAGGAAGGTTAGTATACTTCTATTTAAGCACTATTATCGCAATTGTTTAAAGAGTGTGCTGGCGATATAGAAACCCAGTGTTGGCAAGATATATATAGTACTTAGTAATTGTATATTTGCTAAAAATAGTAATACGATTCTAGTTAGTATAGGCGATTTTATAAGGCTGTTGTTTTCTATTAAGGTAATATTAAAATGTCTATAGATCTACCCTATAGGCTTTTATATAGACTTCCTAGCTATTATAGAGGCTAGAATACTAGGTAGTAGTAGTAATTTATATAGTCTTATTATAATTAGAGTGTAGAGGCCAGCGAGGTATTATAGTATTAATAAGAATATTTTTAATTATAATATAAGCATTTAAAAGTTCCTCTATTTTAATTTTCCTATTTTAATTTTAGAATTGGTAATATACTTAATTAGGTAGGCGGTAGGCCTATTTAGGTAGGTAATAAGGCCCTATTATTATAACTATACTAACTGTTATAACCCTATTACCTACGTTAGTTTTTTTTTAAGTAAAAAAGGTAGTTTTTTAGTTTAGTAATAGTTTTAATAATTTAAAAAGTTAGTAGTAGTTTTTTAGGTAGAAAAGTAGTAAAGAAATAGATTTTTAATTTTAAAGTAGGTTTTTTAAGTAAAAAAGTAGTAAAAAAGTAATAAGAGAAGTAATAGTTTTTTTAATAAAA
>Ga0307507_10008481_pt1 | contig 14181 bp, 17 predicted proteins | sample 7_EM_MG_FD_207223 | JGI IMG/M metagenome (GOLD analysis project Ga0307507, IMG submission 207223) | Populus trichocarpa ectomycorrhiza microbial communities from riparian zone in the Pacific Northwest, United States - 7_EM | ecosystem: Host-associated > Plants > Roots > Unclassified | place... | reverse complement strand
AAAACGTAGGCTCCACATCCAAGAATGCGTAGGTGTGAGAGGTCGGGTTTAACCTTATCAAGGTACCCTTTCAGAGTTTCCCAATCAAGGCGTCACATGGGAGTGCGATTGTAAAGGTAGTTAGCATGTTGGATGCTGAACTCCCACCAACTGTCAGGTAGACAGGCCTGATGGCGCATTGACTCTGCTTTTTCATCGATGGTACGGTTGAAGTGTTCTGCCCTTCCATTCATCTGAGGCATGGCTGGGACGCTTCGTTGGATCTCGATCCCTTCATCCTTAAGGAGTTTTACATATTTGTGATCGACGTACTCTCCTCCATTGTCAGACATCCATTCGCCAATGGTCGCACCATATTTGGTTTTGACCATGGCAATAAACTGGGCGGTTGCCGACAGGGAATCACCTTTTTCAGAAGAGCTATCCACGAGTGGGAGGAGTTATCATCGATAAACGATATGTAGTATTTGTGGTGATGGTAAGATCATACCGCAAACTCCTTGAGATCAGAATGAATCCGTTGGAACAGACATGTGGCGCGTGCAGAATTTTCAGGGAAAGAGCATGAATGCATCTTTCCTTTCGCACAGCCTTCACACACCGGTGGATTTTTAGGGATCTCGATCGACTTTGGAAAATTCCGTGTACTCGATTCGAATTTCTCAAATACCTGCTTTCCAGGATGTCCAAGTCGTCTATGCCATAGATCGAAATCGTCTCTATGCAAGGACTTGTGTGCGATTAACTCACTTCCAGTGAGGATCTCTGAATTGATCCAGTAGATCGTATTGGTGAAGAGCTTGGTTACGGCTACTATTTTTACCGCACCAGTTTGAGCATTGACAAATCGAAGGGTGCGCTCATCTCCCTTGATGTGCATGTTGCTTTTCAGGATTAGTCCCATAGACAACAGACGTATTCCCATGCCAGGCATATAAAATACCGGATATAGGTGGGATTTTGTTACAGTCTGTGGTTTGGGGGAGTTATCGACCCATGTTTTCACAAAGACAGTGCCTAGGCCATGTATGGCAGCGGCACCATTCGCAGTTTGTGCGGATGGTCTTTCTTTCTCAGGCCAGAGTTTTAGCTCTGAGAAATCAGACTTATTGTCTGTAAAATGGACTGATGCTCCTGAGTCAACTATCCACTCGATTAGGGAAGACAATGACTTAGAGTTGTTCTTGCAGTCTGCACAGTGCGAGACGTAATTGCAATTTATTTGTTCATAGGCTAGATACTTATCTAACGATCTACCTATGTCTACGCTAATCGAAGCTGTAGAGGGATCAGTTAGTAGTGTGCTTGTGTGTGAACAAGAGTGGACTAACTCATTGTCAATTGGGCCTTCGTAGGCGTCATGGTCATCAGACCAGCGCCCAGAATAGCCAGCGCTCATTCCCTTTACCATGGTGTATCCTTCAGGGAAGGACCTATGTCGTGAGGAGCCTGCCACTGGGGCAGGAGGGAGTGGTGCAGGCTCGGTAATCGGGCTGCACAGCATCTCTGGGTCTTCTCCGTAATCGGATTCTCCTGAACCGCCATTGTAGTTGGGGTTCGGTCCAACTCCCGGGTTGAAACTTCCATCTTCATCCCCAAATAGGTCCGATTGATCTGGAATCGGACCCTCCTCATCTCCAAGGGACACTGTATCCTCGTTTTCAGACGGCACATCTATTACCATCCTGTCCAGTAGTGGCGCCATTTCTGGCGTAGGAGCCCTGGGCGGTTCTGTGAGTGTGTATGCTCCCAGCTTTGTAGCTGGGGCTCCAAACGTTCCGTCGGTTACTTCCTCCAGGGAAGCGATCCCTTCAAACTCCTTTGAGGTTTGGATGGTGGGTGTTACCCCAAGGCGACTCATCAGGTCGCGGGATCGTTGTACATGAGGGTACGGAGGAGTGGACCAGCCAGGGTTTTTCCATGGACCCTTCTCCTTTTCGTGCCAGGTCGAAGGACCAGCAGCACTAAAGGAGGTTACGGTGTGAACCGTGGGTGCTGGTAGGGAAGGTGTGTCAGCGATATGCATCGCCGCAGATGCTAGGATGAAATCGGAGTTGTAGGTTTCAGGGGCTCCAACCATATGGTTGTGTGCGCCCTTTCCCTTACCCTTACCTCCGCGTCTGAAGGGTCTCTTCTTCTTTTGCTGCGAGCTGCCGGAATCGGCGCTCTGCTGTTCAGAATATTGAGGATTAGGTCCTTTGCCCTTAATAGCGGTGTTTCGCTGGACCTGTGTCTGTTGTTTTTGCTGCAGCTTGTTAGCCGGAGCTTTTCCCTTATCGTACGTAGCCCCTTTGCGGGGCTGTTGTGAAGGGTGGAAGCCACCGAAACGGGCTCCCCAGACGTCACGAATCTGTGTGGTAACTTCGTCAGGGGTCAGACTTTCGGGGGTCCAACCAGTGAAGGTATTTTCCAGCATGCGCTGGTAGACAGATTCTTGACCAGGGTTAGTGGTCAGTGGGAGGTTGGAAAGGAGAATGAGGCAGGCCATCGCAGGGCTGACAAATTTGTCAGGTAGTGCCTGGAAGTGATGCATGAATGCGGCGATCTGTGGGTTAGGATCAGAAAGATCGAATTTCTGATCTTTCATGAAGCGGAAGTGCTCTAGGACTTCGAGGTGGGATTGCTTGGCGTATTTGTTTTTAAGCCATTCCCATGATTCCTTGGCAGTCTTATCCTTGATCTGATCCCAGATCCCAATGTCGAGAGCTCGGTTGAAGATTCCCATTGCCTGGGAATTGGCATCGTTCCAGTTGGCATTTCGTCGGTTATACTCGGTGACGAGATGATGGTACTTGCTCATGCAGATGTTGTATTATTGCCACATGGCCTGGCTTCGTAGGGCCACGGTTGAGTCGGCGGTGGTGGCGATCTCCGGAGGTTTGGTAGGAGCTACTGGGACATCAGTGTCCGCGGGCTTGGCAGTCGTACCATTGACAATGTTGTACACCTTGGCCATCATGAAGACGCCGATCATCTTCTCGACCCATCCTTGGAAGTTGTGCCCATTGAAGCGCGGGATGTCAGAGATGGAGAGAGAAGTGGATTTGTTGTTGATGGAGGACATGGTTGATTGGATTTAGTGTATCTGAAAGATAAAACTTGGGTGTTTGTCAGCAAGCAGGTTTTAAAGAGCATGCAGCCTAGAAGGCGCAAGGCGTGACCTGTGCTAGACATGAACCCTGACTCCTTGAGAGTCAATGTCCAGACAGCAACAGAGGCGGTGTTCAGCCCAGAGGGCAAACAACCTTGACAGCGTTCAGCATTGAAGCGAACTGCTGTTGGCGATGTGCAGCCCAAAGGGCGCACATTCAGCCCAAGGTGCTAAGGCTAAGGCCTTTGTCAGAGCTCGTGCAGCCGTAGCGCACATCATTCGACAGCGGGGCCCATAACCTGTCGCAAGGCATCTATCACATATAAAGGACGTGCAGCGCAGTGTAGCTGACTACAGCCATAGCCCTTACCCTGGGTGTTGTGTGTGTAGAGGTGTGCTAAGCAACTGACTAGCTAGAAGTATGTGACTTATATTATGAGGGCGTAAGCTGGCCCTTTATATACCCTACAGGATGGTCCGTGCTACTGTGTGTACATATTTGACGTAGAACAATGTAGAACAATGGCTAATAATAGCTCATTGTTCCTTAGTTACCATTGTGACGGTAATGTCACGTAGATTATGTCAACAGAGAGGTGCTCAAGGGGGTGTTGGGATTGAAAAAAAAGACCCGGGGTCGATTTTTTTTTCTGTTGACTTTGGGCGGACTAACTAACTACGTAATCAGGCACACGTCCATATATGGTAATATTATGTCATCTGTGGCTTCGCTTCCACGTCCTTGAGCAGACTCACTCCACGTTTTGCACCCATTGAGTGCATCAACTTCCGCCTGTGGCAAAACCCTTCTTTGTTTCAATCATCCAAAGTCACCGGATTTTTTGGGTTCAACTTCTGCGGCAATGGCAACTTGGAGTGCCACTGATTCCGCAACATTTCCTGGTGAACGTGTCGGTCTCGCAAACGAGCAAGCGCCACCTGTTGTGATGTTCAAAATTATAGTCCAGCCAGCTCCACAGAGCCTCCTATGCATGCAGATGGTAGTACATAACATAATTACATTCATTACAAGTCAATATGAGGTCCTAGAGTGTTCCTGAGCTTTAGTTTTTGAGACCTCCATTTTTTTTTTCCGGACCATTGGCCGGACTAACTAACTGGCTATAGGTCCAGCATTCTATTGCCGGAGCACCCTTGGAGGCACTTCCACTTTGTAATGAGATTCCATGTTGTCTTTTCTCAAGATTTCCTGATTGGGAGTGTTGCAGGGTGAGACGCCGACCAAGGCAGGTAGACTCGAACAAGTCTCCAACGGTTTCAATTCACTATGTTACAGCCGTTTGCATAATTCCGTGAACAGCGCGAATTTTTATATAGGTGTGACGTGACATACCATATTTGTACACTTTCACACACCTTCAATTACTTAGATAGTGATTCTATACGTCCAATCTCAGCCAATCTCCGACGATTTAAACTTAAAGGAACTGATGGTAGCTTGGTACTTTGAAGACGGTCTGACAGGACCCCTGAAAATGCTGCAAAATGCTAGATGTGGCATTTTAGGTTAAAATTAGCTTTTTTCATTGTTTTATTCACCATCTGGAGTGCTGTAGATTTGTGGTGAAGGGAATCAAGAGATTTTCTGAGTCTTAATTGCCTAAAGTTTGCCTCAATATTGCACACAATTACAGGCTACAAAAAACTTAAATCCCTTTGTGACTAATTTTTTCCCCTGCATTGAACATTTACCTGATTAGCACCATTATAGAGACGGATAAGGAATTGATCTCAGGCTATCAATCAGGCATGGAGGATGGGTTCAAAAATTCTCCCATGGCCAAGCTAATGGAGCAGTACACACCAGGAGATTTGGAATCTCAGAACCTATCTACCCAGACTAAGGTCCAACTTATCATCGACATAGAAGAGCTAGGCCCTAAAATTATCATAGATAGAGGTGCAGAAAGAACATCTGGACTTCCACACTACCATCTAGCTCCCAAGGATCTAGATAGAGTACAAAGCACTATAACTGAGTTACAGTTTTTCTTACAACAAGCTGCTAGGATGATTGAAGAGCGGCAAACACACTTTATAATTGACCCTGGGGATACTTTGCTTCCCATCCTCTCTGGAATGTCCAGCCTTGGACAGATGAACGTGGTGTGGAAAGCTTTACAGCTATGCATCAATTTAGGTAGTAAAGTGTGGAAGAAATAGATTGCCAAATACTGTCAGACCCCCCAAGACAATCTAATTCTATCGCCTTGATCTACAGTACTGGAAATCTATACAGAGCTGGAAAGGATTGACAACGCAGACCAGAAATTATGTTTCTTATATACAAATGTCCCTCATCACAAGGATCAGCTAATGGAAGAAGTATGAACTTCCCTGAAAAAGACTTGTTCATCCTGGTTTCACATCCTACAAATGCCCCCAGGTCTGAGAGACACATTCTGTGTGGATGAGAAACCAACTCCAACACCCACCCCATGTGAACAGCTTTGAGGCTTACCACCTCCCACAAACAAAGGGAAAGAGAGAGAGAGGCAAGAGGAACAGCCCCTCCCTGTGGCACTAGCCCAAAAGGGACCAAAAGAGACAAGTAGTCTCAGAAATGACACACAGGTGAGACACAAATTGACGATCTGGATGGGGCAAGATACTCTGTTCAAGAGTGCAAACTCCTGGTTTGTAGAGCCTGGAAGGAGCAACAGGCCATGCCAGGAAGGAACAAGCTCCAGTCAGACACTCCCCCAAGACATTTTGGTTGGAATCGCCACTCTGCAATCAATGTTCGCTCCACCCAGACCTGTAGAATGAAAAGGGAGAGAGACACCACCACACTTTCCCTTGAGAGGCAGGGGGGCTTGGAGCACAAGAGAAAGAGACCCTTCTCCACAGTCAAGGCAACTCTCACCAGAGGATCAAAGGGACATACCTTCCATACAGCAAGTGCCACATCATGCTCAGCGAAACAACGTTGGAAGCCCCTCTGGTGATGATGATGATGGTGACTCCTAGTGTTTGCAAGTCCAGTCTACAGGACTGGAAATATACATAGGGCTGAACTGGACCGAACCACGGTCCGGTCTTTTTCCAGTTGCAGTTGCCCACATTTCGGATCAGTTCAGTTGCCAGTTGCCATGTTTTTGTAAATATTTAAAAACCGAAAAAAACCGGTCTAGACCGGTTGCAACCAGTCTTTCGTCCCGCCACATGTAGGACTTTATTTATGCATATTTTACTTAATTTTCGGTCCCTGAATCATGAAAAACAGTCAAGAATTGGTTGAGATATGGCCAAAAACATTTTTGTATGCAATTCAAATGTACATCCTTTCCGTTTTCACCATATCTCAGCCAAATCTCGACGGAATTGCTTAAAATTTTAATCAGTCTACAGAGAATTTAAATCTCTATCTTTGTATGCAATGTAAGTGAAGTGATATTTTTTTTATTTGGTACAATAAATTTTACAGCAAAAGACCAGTTGCAACCGGTGTGGACCGGTTTTTTTTGCGTTGTGGACCGATTAGGACCGGTCTTTATAGGTCTGGTTGCGGTCCCTTAATATCTGAATCGGTCTAGACCGGTTGTGGTTGCCAGTTGCCTCGTTTTGGGGAAAAAAACCGGACTAGACTGGACTTTAAAACACTAGTGACTCCCCTTCCTCACATGGATCTAGTGGAAGACACAGGAGATGTCATCGATCACCCACCCCAAGACCAAGGAGACAAAGATTGCTCACCCCCCAACTATGGAGAATGCCCCATGGTTTGGATGGCGGCAATAGTGGAGGAAGTGATGGTAGCAGCTCTGACACCAGCACTCTCACATTGAGTTGACACTCCTCTAGCTCGAGGACTTCAGCCTCATCTTGCAGTCAAAGATTGAGGAGGAATCAGAATGTTGATGATGTAATCATACCTTACAGGACAATACCCCCCACAATTAAATCAGAATTGAAACAGGAAGATCTACCTAGTTGGGACAGAAACCCTAAGACTGCAATAATTTACTTTTGGAAAGTACAAGAGCGGGCTATGCTTGGTGGTTACATTCTGGCTGCATTAGGATACTGGCTCTGGCTCAGATTGAAACAGGGGTCCAATGTTCAAGGTTGGTTTTCCACCCTCCTGTCAGATGAGTAGGCCAAGATGTGGGGCCACTGGGTTGACTATCTAAAGGGTATTAAAGAAGGCTACCTTGGTAGACAGTGGCAATTCGATAGGGAATGTCACGGGTTTACGAACCTGTGTGGGTTGGTGCTATGGGTGACTGGAGGTGCAGGTATGGGATGCGAGTTTGTAACCCTCACTCAACCTGTACCTGTGACACAGGTTTGACTCAGGTTTGATGGGTTTGACAGGTATTCCGGCATTTGCCGGTCAGTGTGATCGAGTCACACGGCAACACAATTTGGTGTGGTTTTCTCCCACCACCACCTTCACCACCCATCACCCATCTGGCTCCCAACTGCAACCAACTGCCCACACATGCCCCTCCCCTCTGGAGAGGGATGTGGGCTTGCTTGATCTTACTCGATTGGGGGGTATGGCAGGAAGAACACAAGGGGGGACCCAAGTGGGAGGCCCAATTGGTGTCTGGTGTGTCATGAGAATGGGCCATGACTCATGGCCCGTTCTCGCTCATACCTCTTTTCTGGACCCCAACTAATGCCCTTTCCACCTCCTTCCATGTTGGCTGCATTGACCCGACCACACACACCTTGCTACAAACAAGATAAGAACTGGCCCACCCTGTGCCATGGCGAAGATGATGACCACACGCCACAGCAATCAGGCGAGCACCAGCTGGCTCGACACCACATCTTGGTGCACACGCCATTTTGATGGCACGAACGACCACAATGACAAATGACAATGGTAGTCATCTCTCCTGGAGAGGTGACTACCATTCATTCACTCCACCCATCCATCCAACATGCTATGTCCTCCTCTTCGACCCCATGCTAGGTCCGTCCCTGCCCCTTCCTCCATTACCCTTACCCAGTCCTGCTTGCCACTAACGAACATAACCAAAAGTGATGGGTGGGTCAATGAATGGCTCTTCAATGAACAGTCTCCTTCCCCCTTCAATGAATGGCCTCATTCCCTCAACGGACGGTCTCCTCTCAGCATCCCATGACCTTCCAATTCTCACAAGTTGCATGGCAGTGTCAATTGACACTTGCACTGCCCTTGCGAGGTTTATTGGTCATTCCTGGGGGCATACCCCTGCATGGGTTTGGAGAGCCTGTGGGTTTTCATAAACCCGCTACCTGTACCTGCGAAAACCTGTGCCTGTAGACGCGGGTACGGGTTTTAATGGGTATGGGTGCAGGTTACTCTGGAAAACCCCAGGGTAGCCTGTGCCATTCCCTAAATTCGATATTGGGGAGGAATATAAAGCCCAGTATTTCTGAGAGCATGGACACGACAATGAGCTCCTGAAGACCTTTATAGCATGATGGATTATGTACACAAGAATGTTAGTGCAGTCAGACAATGGTGGACCTCTGGAAGTTCATCTGGTCATGGAAAGAGCTCCCCTCATTTGGAGGACAATACTTCTACTAGAAAACATTAAATCCATGTTGCAGCTTTACACGAAAGCCATGGAACACCAGGATTCACTATTGAATCTTTACAGAACAAAGCCTTCAACAACAATCACACTGGAAAATTTGATACCCACTTTACACAAGATGGGATACACTTTACAGAAGCCCAGCTTCCAACATAACTTTCCAGTTGATCGATGAGCAAATCTAACAGTGGGCGAAACAGATAATCCATCAGCTCTCCATGATCATGGCTCCCCAGTGGAATTGAAAGAGTCATATGTTACCACAGCTGAAGCTCCCAGTTCAGAAGGGGTGGAGGATCAGATCCTAAGGGAAGTCTACCAAGTCATGAAAAGCTGCCAAAGGGCCCCACCCCCCAGCGGCTATATGTTCAGTAAGAACAACCATGTCACCACCAAGATGGAACACTTACCTCCATCCCCCTGCAAGTGCTGCAGCAGCAACAACCACTGGGACAAAGAATGTCCTGACTACCAAGTACACCAAGAGAGAATGTCAAAGTCTGGCTTTGTTACTGAACAAGGGACAGATAAGGACAATGAACCATACCAAAACACATATGGGATTTGTCTCTCCAGAAGACTCACCTCGATGCAGGTTGACAAATCAAAGTTGCAGCAGGGTTTTGACAAGGCAGCTTGCAGCGATCTTGAAACAATGATCATGAGCGGGTGTAAGTCCGAGACGCTGTCAAAAGCCGTTAGCAAGGTTTCCATGGAGGAAGTCGAGGATGAGTACTAGCAAGAAGAGAGAGACTGCCTGAAAGTGGAAACTCTACTACTTTGCCACATCAGTGATGATGTGATACCAGTCTCACCTGTTACTCCAGATAGGCCTCAGCCGAGCAAACACCCAACAAGATGGATGTCAATGGACGAAATTGAGGATGAATCTATTGAAGCTCACCACAACAGACCTAAATTGCAGCATCATCTTTTGGTAGCTATTGATGATGATGACAATGTAACAGACGTTTTGCTGGAACCTTCTAATGGCAAAACTGGCAATCCAGTGCTGAGGAATCTGAATTTAAGCAAGCACTTCATTCAGAAACCAATACAAAAGACAAGGCACCTGCAGAAGCCCACACTCCAGGCATTGTGCTACCTCCACCATCCAAGGAAGAGCTGTTCTGTTTGAAAAAGAAGCAGTTTACACCAGCAGGCACTTCAGTGGTCAGGGTCTCAGTCCTTTCCACCAAAGGATGGGTCAGCAACCTGGAGAATGGCATGGTGGACCTAAGGCTAGATTCTTGTGCAGATGTTACTTTGATCTTGGAGGACTTCTTTAGATCATTAAAAGGAGCCCCTAAGGAGAGGCAAGGCATGAGGATGCAACTATGGCAGCTCACCAATAAGGACTTGAGCTTGAAGGGATTCATCCGCATCCCAATCACAATGCAGTCTGAGGATGGAACTCTGCTGGAATCCAAAGCAGAAGCATACATCATTCCAGGGATGATGGTTCCCATTCTGTTGGGAGAAGACTATCAGCTGAACTACAAAGTGGGAGTCATGAGGAATGTGGAAACAGGAACTTGCATACATTTTGCAGGAACAGACTTCAAAGTCCCAGCCCAGAGAGTGGAACAGACAACAGACTTTGGCAGAATGAGGCAGAGTGCGCTAACAGCAGGCCATTTCATTCGAGCTAAGCTCCACTGGAGAGCGAAAGCGAAGAGATGCAGGCAGAGACAGAAGTTTGGCATTGAGGAAAAAACAGTTCGAGCAAGTGAAGATGTTTGTTTAAGGCCCCATGAATGCAAACATGTTAGAGTGGAGGGTCAGCTCGGTGAAGACAAGGAATGGCTGGTACAGAAGAACCTACTAGCGAACGTGAATGACTCACACTTTGCTGTTCCCAACACTCTCATCTCAGCTAAAGATCCATGGGTCCCTATAGCCAACCCAACAGAACAGCCATGCTACATTCACAAGGGGGAAATCATTGGGCTACTAGAGGATCCTGATTTATTTTTCAAGGCTCCAGCAACAATGGAGAGGAGGGATGCACTCACCCGACATGTGTCGGCAATAGCAGATATCATCAAGACACAGCTAGCAGGTGATGACACCCAGCCAAGTCAGAATGCACAAACACATGGAGATCCCCATGAGCAAGAGGACTATGGCCCTAAGACAGCTGCTATGCCTGACTCCACCATGTACCCTTCATTTGATCAATGTTGGTTCCCTTCCAGATCACCTTAAGATGGAAGCCTGGGAGGTGCTAAACCGTCATCAGCAAGCTTTTGGTTTTGATGGAAGGTTAGGCCACCTACCAACAAAAGCCCACATTCGTACCATGGACGGTCAGGTACCAATCACTGTGCCCATGTATGGGAGTTCGCCTGAGAAACATAAAGTCATGGATGAACAGATAGATAAATGGTTTGAGCAAGAGGTTATCAAACCTTCCATCAGCCCTTGGAGTGTACCAGTAGTCATTGCATACAGGAACAAGGTCTTTATTGTCCCCCTGTAATTCCTGCCAAGCTTGGGTGGTTTTCAGAGGTAGAAGTTGGCAGGTGGGTCTCGCCTGAGCTCAGCAGAACTGAGACCAGCCCTGAGGGGTTTGACTGTAAGCTGTGAGAAAATCATGTGATATTGTACATGTAATCTCATGTGCAAGTTTAAACATCACACTAATGTCACAACTTCTGACATCACTTCTTTCTTCAACCAACCACAACCACAACCCAACAACACCACCAATGGCAACCACAACACAACACCCAACACCAACGACAACCCATGAATGCCCTGTCACCACAACTGGCCAAAAAACGAAGACGACCACCCACAAACGAAGACAGCCACCCACAAACAACAACAAATGCCCACCAAAATGACAACAAATGCCCACCAAAACCAATGACTGCCCAGCTCACAAATGATGGCCAGCACCTACAAATGGACACAGGCGATGATGCGTCAAGGTCAGCCAGCTCACTTCCCCCCCCACTGCCCCTTATTTTCTCTAACATGAGATGCAGGTGCCACGTCGCCATCAGTGACGTGGCAACAAAATGACCAAGAATCGTTGTTCATTGTTGTTGTTAGGGCACCATGGTAAGTACCCCCCTCAGTTCATCCCAACCCACCCTGCTCAGACACAGCACAGTGATGGACTGATGATGTGGGACAACGACAATGTGGCCAGGACAGGGACAATGACAATGACACAGCACAATGATGAGGCTGCCCCACGACACCATGATGCTGATGCCGAACAACAATGCAATGATGCAACACCGACGTGAAATGAGGACATCACCAGAACATGTAGTGATGACATGCAGCTAGGCAATGACGATGAGGGCCCAGGACCACCCATGAATGGTGATGAGGCTTACCACCCTGTAATGTCCCCCTGCCATTTTACATCCCCATCCCCCTTCCCTTTATCATCCCCCTTCCCTTCACCATCCCCCTTCCCTTCATCCCCTTTCTCTTTAACATTTCCCCTACATCCCCCTTATTCCCTTCAACACCCCCTTCCCCTCAACATCCCCCTTCCCTTTAAATCTTTTGTAGTAAAATGTATTTTATGTACAGTCGCGGACAAACAAAGACAACAATTTTGATATCTCAAGAACTACTGAATTTTTCAGCAATCTGACTTCAGATTCAAACTCGGAGTGTCGAAAAATGTCAGAAAACATGCTTCTTATAAATTTCCCACAAGTAACTAAGGTGGCCAAAAGTTTGGGCAAGTTGTTGGGTCATCTAGGGACACTTTAAGGGTTGACTATGGCGTTGAGGTGCATCATTGTGGTTTGAGAAATTGACCTATGGCTCTTTTGCTTGCAGATGGCCCATGCCACCACTTTTCCTGTTAATTTTATGTGACATGCACCAGGGGGGTGGCGGAACGTGGAATTTGGATATACAGTGACAAAAATAATTAGAGCACCCTCATCCAACCCCCCCCCCCAAAAAAAGGAAATTTTCTGACTTCCTATGTTGAAAACATACTCAATCAGGTAATAGATAAAATTTTTCAAGTTTCTACATGTGATGATGCTTCACCCCCATATCCATACAACATCCTCAATTCAATTGCGGTGGAAATGGCCAGAGTGGAATAGCAAGAGATGCCTCAGAGCTCTGTCACAATGCTCGAGGTAAATGATGATGATAATGATGTCGCAAACTCTACAAAACATGTACTATGAAAGCCTTTGCCAAACACAACCAAACAACCAAACAAGTGGGATGGAGTGTCGAGCCTCAACACTCCATGTGCCCCCCTCCTTCTAAGGCAACGTCCACGTTGCCAAAAGAGCTCTCTAACCAGAAGGTCTGACCCAACCCAAACTCTGAAGTGCATTGCTGAGGTCGAAGAGCTGTGGATCTTGATCCCAGTCCAAATGAATCATCGAAGTCTGAACTGGTCCCGGTATGGATGATGGTACAGTGAAAACTGGTTTTCCTGAAGCAATACAACTAGGATGGCAACGTGTGATGGTAGGACCCCATGTAACAGGTTGTGTAGCCCTTGTATAAGATGGTGGTCGAGTAAAATAGTGGCTTTGTCATGGTTGCCGTAAATATGAATGTGAATGATTGACACAACACTGTAGGGTTCCGAAAGGTTGCATGGCACCTGTTGAGAGAGCAGAAAGGTCGCGTGGTGGTGGCAAGTGAGAAACTGGAATGGGGAGTATTGCGTCCACATCATCTGCCCAGTTCAACTTGGGAGGCCCCTGTTCAGATGGCGTGACTGAGGTTTCAATGGTGTGAGCAGGCACACTGGGTGGTGAGACTGTTTGTGTTGAGGCTGTACAGGTTGATGTCCTGCCTGTGCTGGATGACAGTGTCTGCATTGCGATGTCGCACATAGCTGGGATAGGTGCTGCTTGAGAGCATATGCTGTCCTTTGAGTGACTGTTCTTCTCCCACTGCTCCCCCTCCTCGCATGCTCCTACCTCCCAGCCAACCATGTAACCCCGCTTGTATGACTTCTCCAAGTCCCTCCTACAATTCTCCATCTCCTCCCTTCTTCCAAGCACCTTCCCCAGCTCCATTCCTTCTGCAAGCACATCCTCCTTGACTTACTCTAATCCCCCCAATGCCATTGTCCTCCCAACCTTGAGTGCGGTATTCCATAATGTGTGCAAGGTGAGAGCACGATCGTGTGAGGTGAGGGCTCTGTTGCGTGATGTGGTATATACTTCAGCTGCTGTGCTAAATGGGTCTGCCGGGTCACATTTGGTATTCGCAGGTTTGTTGTATGAATCTGGTGACACGGACAACACTGGCAGTGGTGGTGGCGGCGGCTGTGATGATGTGGCAGTGGTCGCTTTCTTTTTTGACTTCGAATTTTTGTGGTTGGCCCCATTTCCTGGTGCCATGGTGCATGTAGTTCTATAGTTGGATGCTGAGAAGACCGGTGCACGCGGAAAGGGGGAAGCGTGCGACGCGTGGACTGAACAGGTGCGTGAACCACACCTAAACAACACACACACACACACTTTAAAAACCTTAACACACTTTCACCCACTATACGTGCGCGGTGCTTCGAGTTCGGGG
>Ga0307507_10008480_pt1 | contig 14182 bp, 2 predicted proteins | sample 7_EM_MG_FD_207223 | JGI IMG/M metagenome (GOLD analysis project Ga0307507, IMG submission 207223) | Populus trichocarpa ectomycorrhiza microbial communities from riparian zone in the Pacific Northwest, United States - 7_EM | ecosystem: Host-associated > Plants > Roots > Unclassified | place... | reverse complement strand
TATAGCATAGTATAAATAAGGACTTAAGGCTAAAGTCTAGGACGTAATTATCCTAATAGAAGATGCGGAAAGTCTATAAGACTTAATAGATTAGTTAATAAAGATTAATAATAGGATCTATTAAAGGAAATAAGCCAAGAAAGGGCAAGATAGAGTTCCACAGTTATATAAGGCGCAGAGCACGCATTGGCAAATATAGAGCTAAAAACTATAGAATGGCGCAGAGCTAATGGACCTAAGCAGTACTAAAGAATTTAAGAGATAGATAAAGAAACTATAGAAACCTAGAGGTTAAGGATTAAGTAATTATAAAACTAAGGAGTAGAGGCCAAACTAGGGATTTTAGCAGCAGAAGATATTTAGGTGGACTCTATAATAAGAGAAATAGTTTAAAGATGGAGCTTATATAAATTATAGAAAACAAAGTTATTTTACTAGAGACTATAGAGGTAGTTAGAGTAACTACGCAGTAAAGGGCACTAGGTCGTTAAAGTACAATAATGCAGATATAGGGATATTGCGCGGGACTAAGAAGTGTTTAATTAAACACTTCACGTTTTATTATAATAACGCATGCCAAATTTATAAGGACGCTAAATATAGCATAAGCTATTAGCCGCAAGAACTAGAGTTAAGAAGGCTTAAAGAAACTAGAGAGTTAGATAAAGAATAAGATTAACTCTATAAGCTTGATTAAGATATTACAGCAATATACAGATAAAGATTAGCAACAATAATAATAGAGTTAGAGTACTTATTAATTAGCAGCAATAAAGAAGAAAATAAGGCTAACTAGAAGCACTTATACCTTAGTAACGCAATAGAAGTAGAGACTAAAACTACTATAAAACGCGGATTAGTAATGGGTATTATAACACTATTAGATACGGCATCTATTACTTTATAAGACAGAAGGAGTAATATCTAGAGATAATTAAGCAAGCAGACAACTACTAGTGCTAGCTTACCACTTATAAAAGGCAAAAGGCCATAGGTCCAAGATTCTTATAAAGAAATAAGGAAAGCTCTAGACTTATAGGATATAATAAGGACAGCTTAAGAACCTATAATAAATAAAAACTAATAGGAAAGAGCAGCAACTTAGTTTAGTAATAAATAAATAAGTATAGGACGCAAGTTTAAGAACCACAAGTTTAAAAAATAAGTAAGAACATTATTAGGAAGCCAAGATTTTAAGAAATAAATAAGGACTATAGCAATTCCAGGTAAATATAGTGTTCAGCCTAAAGATTAAAAGGTTAATACTAGGATTAAGAAGCAAGACAACTTTAAGAATCTAGCTGCAAAACGCAGAAAACAGGAAACTATATATAAGTTTAGGCAAAGAATTATTGTATAGCAAGAGCAAAAGCTAAACAAGAGGTTAGCTATACTAGGTTATATAAGAGACAGAGCACCCATATAAAGGGTTACTAATAGGCCTAGTATAGGGACACCTAGAGCAAAATGGTTAGATAAACTAGAACAAGAAGAGGATCTAGACATTCCAGTTAGATTTAAAAAAAGATATACTAAAGGATATTATAACGCAGCGATAATAAGGTACTTTCTTATAGATAGACCATATATACTAAACCAGTTATACGGAAAGTGGTATAGGTAATAACATAATAATAAATAGGAAGACTTTTATATATAGCTAGATAAAAAAAGTTGTCTAAGACTAACCTATTATAGAAAAACGTATAAGTTATATTAAAGGAGTATTAATTATAATATTAAGGAACCTAGAAGAGGGGTCTAGGGACTAAAAAGGAGAATAATAAATCTTAGTACCCGCAGTAGAAATACTAGTAGTTAAGTTAACTAGGTATAAGTTTAAACTTAAGGATAAAGACGAGCTAAGAGTTAACCTAAGTTACCTAGCGTATTATACGTTATCATAGATAGCTTATATAGATAACGTATGCAATATATATAGGGCACTAAAAGATAAAAACTAGAAGTACCTAGTAAGGATATATTAGGCACTAGAAGAAAAATGGTTTAAAGATGCTAAATATATATATAGATAGCACCTAGTAGAAGTACAGAGTTAAGGGGACCTAATACTTTAACCCGGAAGATTCCTTACGGAAGAATGCCTAGACGGATAATAGTAGTAGGACTGCCCAGAGAATACTTATCTATAGTATATAGAGGAAAAGAAATAAACTAAGTATTAGCTAAAAGTGGACTAAGTACAAGTAGGATCTAGTAGCTAATAGTTAGGAAAAGGGGAGGCCTACAGGACCAGAGGGAACCAGTAGTAGAGCTTTAGACCCTTAAAGAAGTCTAAGGACAATACCTAAACTTATAAGTTAAGTGGCAAGATTAGCAGTTTAAAGCGTTAATAGACAGTAGAGCAATAAGGAACCATATATTACCAGTAGTAGTAGAAAGAATGGGGTTACTATATAGATAAAAGGAACACCTATATCCACTTATAACGATTTTAGGAGATTAGATAGCCTATAGAGGAGGCATTATTAATCTTAAAATAGGACCTATTTAGTTAACTATTAAAGGGAGACTAGTTAGAATGTCTTTTAATATCTTACCATTAGGAAAAGATAAGGCAATATTAGGAATGCCTTAGTTACAGGAATATAATCTAAAGGTTAATTAGGTTATAGGTTAGGTTGATATTAGAGATACTTAATAACATAAGATGTAATAGCAAACCAAGTTAGTATAGTACTAAGTTGGAGTAATATACAAAGAGACTAAGCAAGGCTTAAGTTATGTACTAAAGAGATACCATAAGTATAGTAAAAAGCTATAGTTACCAGAAAGTAAAAAACTATTAGAGTATATAGCATAGGACTATAAAATAGAGTTAGAACTAGAAATAAGCCCAAAGTTCTTTCTAATCTATAAGCTCACTAAAACCAAGTTAGTGGCACTTAAGGAGTTTGTCTAGGAGAACTTACAAAAGGGATATATTAGACCATTACAGTTATTAGCAGGATATCCAGTACTGTTTATCCTAAAGAAAAACAGAAAACTTAGGATGTATATTAACTATAGATAGTTAAACAGCATTACTAGAAAGGATAGATATCCTTTACCTTTAATTAGCAAAATTTAAGACAGGATAGACAACGCAAAGATCTTTATAAAGATAGATCTAAGGTAGGCGTACTATTAGATTAGGATTAAGGAAGGTAACAAATAAAAGGCAGCCTTTAGATTAAAGGAAGAACTATACAAGCCATTAGTTATGCAGTTTAGGCTTATAAACGCACTAGCAACGTTCTAGAAGCGAATTAATAGGATATTAAGAGAACATCTTAATAAGTTTGTTATAGTATACCTTAATAATATTATTATCTACTTTAAGAGTGAGAAAGAATATAAAGAACACATTAAATGGGTCTTAAAGAGACTACAAGAGGAATAGATACTAGTAGCTATTAAGAAATACAAGTTCTTTATAAGGAAGACTAATTTTATAGAATTTATTATTAAACTAGAAAGAATTAGCATAGACCTAAAGAAAGTTAAAGCTATAGTTAGTTGGCAAGAACTAGAGAATGTTATATAGTTAAGATCATTCCTAGGGTTTTGCAACTACTATAGGAGGTTTATAGCATAGTGGTTAAAGAGTATAGAGCCATTCACAAGGCTAACAAAGAAGGAGGAACCGTAGGTATAGGAAAATAAGTAAAGAAAACTGTTTAAGAAACTTAAGGAGTTGTTCACCTAGGAACCAATCCTTAAGATCTACCAACCGAAGTTAGAGACAGTTGTTAAGATAGATATATTAGACTTCGCACTAGGAGTATACTTGCTATAAAAGTATTAGGACGTATAGCATCTAGTAGCGTATTACAGTTGGAAAATAATACTACTAGAACTAAACTATAATATCTATAATAAGGAGTTGTTAGGCATAGTTATAGCGTTAAAGAAATAGAGAGCATTCTTATAAGGCATAGAGAAACCATTTATAGTTAAAATAGACTATAAGAACCTTACAGGATTCCTAATAATAAAGGAACTTAACCAAAGACAGGTTAGATAGGCGGAAATGCTTATAAAATACTATTTTAAGATTCAGCATACCAAGGGTATAGATAATGCACGAGCGGATGCTCTAAGTAGGAAAGCTAAATTACAAAGTAATAAAAAGCCATTAGGGGCTTTATTGCGAAGGGATTAAGACAGATTGATTAGATATAATTATCCAAAGATTATAGTAACTAGAGAAAGTCAGATCTATAAATTACTAGAGAGTAATTAGACATAGAAGATCTAAAAGGCATAAATAGAGGATCCAGACTTAGAGCAATACAAAAATAGAAAAGCAACATATATGCCTAAGTCTATTACAGAGGAGTTTGTTAAGGAATTCTATAAGGGAATAATATAAGGACATAACAGAGCTATAGGCTTAGTGTTAAGACTTTAAAAGGAGTATATTAGTTAAGGAATCTAGGGACTAGTAAGATAAGTTATAAAGGAATATCTAGATTACTAAAGAAACAAACCAATAAGGTATAAGCCGTATAGAGGGCTATAACCTATTAAAACACTAGAAAGACTATAGGAAGTTATATTATAGGACTTTATTATTAAGTTACTAAAGTTAAAAGATCCTATTATAGGACAAGATTATAACGCGATCTTAGTAATAGTGGACAAGCCTATAAAGTAGGGGTACTTTATAGCGTGCATAGAAGAAGTGTTAGTAGAGGATATTGCTAGAATCTATATTAGGGAAGTGTTTATAAGACATGGAGTACCAAGCAAGATTATATTGGACAGAGATCTAAGATTCGTAGTAGCATTCTAGGAGGTATTCTTGGCGGAATAAGGAGTTCGCGTAGCAACCTTAATAGCGTATTATCTGCAGACGGACGGATAAATAGAAAGATTAAATTAGACACTAGAATAGTATTTAAAGCACTATATTAACTACGCATAGAACAATTAGGTATTATTATTACTAGTTACACAGTTCGCATATAATACAACACTACAAGAAGGAATGGGAACGTTACTATTTAAGGCGAATTACGGATATAAGCTAAGATTATTATTATCGCCACAATAAGCAAAGAAGATGAGTAGTACAGCTAAATAAAGAATGGAGATAATAGTGAACCTTTATATAGACCTTAAAGAAACAGCTAAACTAGTACAAGAACGAATAAAAAGGTATTATAATACTAAGAGATTTAAGGGACTAGATCTTAAGGAGGGAGATAAAGTATAGCTACTATACAAAAAATTTAAGAGTTAACAACTAAGTAAGAAGTTAGACTATGTTAGACTAGGACCTTTTAAAATCACGTAAAGAATTTTATTAGTTATATATAAACTAAACCTACTAGCCAAAATAAAAATTTACCCTGTATAGTATGTTATAATACTAGAGCTAGTATACAGGAACGTTAAACTACTAGTCTACAAGGCAGATATATATAGAGGGTAAGAAAAAGACAAATAGTAAGTTTTAAAGATTATTAGTTATAAGGATATAGATAATAAAACATAGTATAAAGTAAAGTAAATGGGCTATAGTAAGACTACCTAGGAACCACTAAGTAACCTAGAGAACGCTATAGGAAAGGTATAGAAGTATTAGAAGAAAGTAGGTTAGGGAGTATTAAAGAAGGATCGCTAAAGGACGAGTTACCTAAGGGGGACCTAAGAGGAGCAACTACTATATTACTTGGAGTTGTTTCCTTCTCTAGAGACTCTACTCTCTTGTTACCTAACTTAGTAAGACCCTACCTAACTAGTTTCCACTCCTTAGAATAAATCTTCTTATAAACCTTCTTAAGACGGAGTAACCGAGTGGACGCTACAATCTAAGCGTTTAAGGCTTTCTGCTCCGCGTTCTAAGAACGCTTAAGCTTAGCCAGGGCCTACGCTAGGTTACCGTCAAGTTTCGCAGCGGTAGATTAAACATAAGACCCTATAATAAGTTACTTAGGGAACTAGAAGACTGTTAAGAGTTATAGGACGCGCATACTTGGCGTTAAAGGTAGAATAAACGTTATAGGACAATTAAATGTTTGCTTTAGTGCACTCTAAGCAAGAAGAGGGTTGTTAAGACGAAGGACTTACTAGCGCGATATAAACTAACCCCTCTTTCGCACAATAAGAACATGGAGACGGCATTATTTCACTAAGCGATAGTATAGCAGTAATAGTGCGAGCATAACGTTGCGCGTATAAAGAAGAAGAAGCTTTAGGTATAATAAGTAAAGATATTAACCAGATTAATTAAACGGACATTATACCTCTCTTAGAGATGTTAGGAATCTTTAAGGACGAAGATAAAGAGGAGGGAGATGGTGTTACGGATAGCTTAAGTACAATATTATAACTACTTGGAGAGGAGTTGGTAGAAGCTAGTTAGTTAATATAGGCATAGTCTAGGATGGAACCGGTAGAACTATATAATAAGGAATGGTAACCAAGGTCATGTGGTGTGCTATGTATTAAACGCGAGGAATGGGAGGAACTTATATACCTTATATATAACACGTACCTCACGTACAAGAGAGGATTTCTTAGGCGTACGGTTGTGTATTTAAAGGACCTTAGTCCCTACCATAGATAGTTCTCTCCTTGTAGTGAATCTTAGAATATAATTAGAGTTAATCTGTTGGGCAACCACTCTACTAGTTGTTATTACGTTGTTACTTGTTTATATCTACATACCTAGCCTAATAATAGGACCCACTATAGTTCTTGCTACAAGGTTTTGTTACAATATAAAGATAAACTAGCTGCCTTTATTAGAGATAATTATTTTAGGAAGTCTATAGAGTTTCTATATATAGTCTAGGAATAGTTAAGCAATAGCAGATACTAATATATTAGGGCAGGCAATTAAGTGTTTTATCTTAGATAGTTAGTTTATAACTACTATAATATTTATATAGCCTTTACTTATAGGAAGCTCAATAATAAAGTTAATTAAGATATTTTTCTATCTTCGGTCTAGAACAGGCAGTAGCTTTAAAAAGCCGTTATATATCTTATATAAAGCTTTAACTCGTTAGCAGGTATAGTAACTAGAGACATACCTTTATATTATATTATACATATTTAGCTAGTAATATTTTTATTAGAGCAGTCCTAGGGTTTTTCCTTAGCCTGGGTAACTGGCTACTAATAGGTTATATATGTGTTTAAGGAGCTTAAGCTTAAGCTTGTTGTGGTTAGGTATAATTAGGCAGTTTCTATAGTATAAGCGGTCTCTATAAGCTTCGCATTTACTTAGAGAAATCCTTTTAGGGCGTCAATGCTACCTTAGATTAGCTTAAGCGTCTCTTAAATAAACTTATTATTTAGGTATTTATTAACTATTATCTATTCAATTAATTAATTAGTTATTTTAAGGATGTATATTATAACGTCTTTAATAAGAGGGTTAAATAGCTTAGGGTAAAGCAGGGTTTAATTATAGTAGGTACGCGCTTCTTTCTATGCTGGTATATCTTATAAATATTAGGTTAGGGCATTAGGTTTTTAACCTTAAACGCCTAGGCGGTATATAATTAAGAATTGGAAATAAAATAGATATTCTAACTAGTGGGCTTAACAATAACTTAGCTGTTTTATAGTTGCTAAGGACCTTAATTAGAAATCCAGCGCCTTCTAGTTTAGGTCGCCATTGTTTAAAACATTTAATAATAGCTAATAATTCCTTATTATAGATCTCATAGTTATATTTAGCTAGGCTTAGTTATTTTAAGAAGTATGCTATAGGGTGCAGTACTCCTTTCTTATTATACTAAGACAGAATGCCTTTAGTAACGTAGTTGGATAAATTAGCTTTTATAATACTCTTTTAGTTTAAGTCAAAGTATTAGAGTATAGGTGCGGTAGTAAATATAACTTTTAGATAGGTAAAGGCCTTTTTATATTCCTTATTAAAGATAAAGGCTTTATTCTTTTAGGTTAGAGCTATAAGGGGTAAAACTAGAGCGGAGAAGTTAGTAAATCCTATAAAGGCTCTTACGTCCTTAACATTCTTAGGTTCTTACCAGTTTACAATTACTTTAATCTTCTTTAGGTCTATTTATATACCGTTTATAGAAATAATAAATCCAAGGTATAGGACTTTTATTTTATAGAATTTACATTTATCTATATCTAACTATAGGCTAGCTCCACGCAGAGCTTTTAGAATAAGGTTAATGTATTTCTTATATTTAGTTAGGTTATTACTATATACCAAAATATTATTAATATAAGCAGTATAGAAAACGTTTAGGTAAGGTTATAGGGTATTATTTATAAAGTGCCAAAATAAACTTAAGGCGTTTATAAGGCTAAACGGCATTACTAAGTATTTAAATAGTCTATACTTAGTGCAGAATATAGTAAGCTATTTATCTCCTTTTATAATACAGAGGCGGTTAAATGCGTAAATAAGGTTAAGTTTTATATAGTAACAAGCCTTACTTAATTAGTTTAGTATCTCTTAAATTAACAGGAGCGGATACTAATTCTTAATAGTAATAGCGTTAAGAGCTTGGTAGTTTATATAAAAGTATAAACTATTGCCAGGTTTCTTAATAAAGATTATAAGTATAGCTATAGGCAAAGAACTTACTCTAATAAATTCTTTACTAAGGTGTTTGTTTAAGTACTTCTATAGTACTTAGAGTTTGTTTTAAGACATTCTATATAAGGGTCTAAATCCTAGCTGTTTTCCTTCTTTAAGTATAATTTTATGGTTATATAGTTAGTACTTTACTAACCTATTAGCTTCCTTTCATAAAAATACTTCTAAATATTTATAGTAGCATACTAGTACTTTTATAGCAGGATTAGTGTGCTTCTTTATTGCTAGGGCCTTTTAATATTAGCTATTATAACGGCGAAGATTATATATTTAGGTTTCCTAGCGAGTTATGCTAATAGAGTAGCTCTAATTATATAGATATCTAAGGTGTTAAGCAAGCTTAGTTATCCTTAGTTTCTTATTTAGTTTTAGGTTTAGTATTAAGTATAGAATTAGTATTAGATTTAGGTTTAGGTTCTTTAAGTATCCTTTTTATAATAGAATACCAGTTCTTCTAGTACTTTTATATATTAAGCTTAAGCTTCTACTTAGTTTGGGGTATAGCAGTTAGAGTTAGTTTATATAGTCTAGGGTAATTTCCGGGTTCTTAGTAGACATTAGTGGAAATCTTATATTAGTGGAATTTAGCGGGATTCTTAGGTTAGTAGAATTAGGTAGACTTTTTAGGTATAAGGTAGACATTAGTAGAAATTTTAGACTGGTGGATTCTAGTAGATTTTTTAAATTTTAGTTTAGGGCTTAAGCAGTAAGTTATAAGGTACTTCTACTTATAATAGGAGGTGGTAAATAAAAGCTTAAGGTTGTCCTAATTAATAGTTATTTTATATAGCTTTATCCAGGGTTATTTAAAGATTATTAGGTAACCTAAGGTAGTAACAAAAAGCCTAATTAGTTCTTTATAGTTTAGGTATTAAAGTCTTAGGAATACTACATAGGTAATACAGCCTAAGATAGTGCGTTTACTATTAAATCTAAATATATTAATACGCTGGTTAAGGGGTATTAGGGTAAACCTATTATCTTACGCAAAGATCTTATTAATAAATCCTATGCCGCTAGCTCCTATATTAATTAGGACTTAAGTATTAGCCTATTAACCTTTTTACTAAAAATAGTAGTTAATAGTTATACTGCAATCCTAAGGGTTAGGTTTTATAACATCTAATATATTTAATAAAATCCTATAATATAGCTGTCCTAAAAAGCAACTTAACTCTAAAACGTACCTTTTAGCGGCAAATAAGAAGGGGTTCCTATAAAATATTAGTTATAACTTTATCCTTATAAGTAGTACTTACTAAATATAGGGCTAGAACTAGGTAAAGATTAGGGATAGTAACTGGAGGATTAATGCGGTAAACGGTTATTAGTATTAGCTATTTATAAGTTATATTAAGGTATAGGAATGGAGTAGTATTTTAAGATATAATCCTTGCTTCTATATTTAAAATAAAGGCCTAGCTTAATACGTTGTTTTTATTTAAAGGACCCTAGTAGAGCGTATCCTAGGGTCCCTATATTAATATCTATAGCGTTAGGGTGCTTAGGCTAAAATAATAACTTAATAGACATTCGCGGAGCTATTATATTATATTAAGGAGTAGACTTCAGTATTAGGCGTAGTATATTATTATATCGTTTATTAATAACGTTTACGTAGGCGTTAAGGGCTCTTAGTAGGTCTACACCTATTAGGGAGGTTTTTAGTTTAGGGCTTAGGGACTTAATAAGGCTGTTAACCAGCATGGAGTTATTCCAGCCTATTTCCTTTATATAACAGTTAAATTTAGAGAAGTATACTAGGAAGCTTTTTATTCCTTAAGTTATATAGTTTATCTTCCTCTAAGTGGTAACTTAGTGGTTTAGGTTACTATATATAGCTTTCAGAAGTATAGCTAGACTTTATACTAAGTTTAGTTAAAGGGATTTAATAATATTAGCTATGTCTCCTCCTAATTAACTTAAGGCATAGCAGAGTTGGTTAGCTTTAGTTAGATAGTAGTTAGTATTACCAGTTAGCTTATTTTTAAGCTAGCTTAGGAATAATTGGAGTTCTTATTATTTACTAATAAATATTAGAGGGTTTAGTAGTCGTTTAGGTTATTATAGTATAGTAGTTAGTTTAGGGTAAATAGCTACTATAGGTTTGGGACTCTTATCCTACATATTTATCTTTAAAGAAGGCGTTTAGTCTTAGGGCCCTAATATAGGCATCTTAAGAGTACGGATTTCTTTTTAAAGGTCCTTAATTATTTACAGGTATCGTACTTCTTATTTAGCTTATTATTAAGCTAAAGTGGCTTAGTTCTGTGCGAGGGCGTCTATAAAGGACTTCTATATCTCTATTAATTGTTTTTAGAGTATAGATATAATGCCAGCGGCTATTATAGAGGCTTTAGAGTTATTCTATATTTTAAAGGGTGGTATATAAGGTTAATATAATATAGTATTACAGAGTAAGCATAAATGGTAATAATATATAGCGAAGTAGATATTATTAAGCTATATATATAAACTGTATAATAAAGTTAAGACATTGTATAAGGAGAAAAAGACAAGGAAATAGAAAGAAAGGGTATATATTATAAATTTAGTTGCTTAGTTAATATATACATAGAGTAGAATAGGATTTAAGTAGTGGTCCTAGTAGAACTTGGCAGGATTTAATGTTAGCAACTTAGTTAATCGAGGCATGAGTACGGCAAGAAGGACGCGCAAGCCTGTATAATTGGTAGTCTATAAATGAGGATCTAAAGCTAGAGAAAGGAAAGGGGAAGAATAGAAGCACCGCTCGAAGCTATATACAATCCTCTAGTCACGTAATGGCAACTTACGGCAATTTGGGGCAAGTTACGGCAATCTGACGGCAGTTTGCTAGTGCCGTAACATTACACCCCCCTCTGAAAAAGCCTGCCCTTGGGCTTTGTATATCCGTATTACCCCTATAGGGCATTCTTATCTTTATACTCTTCTAGTAATTTATTATCTTTACTATGCTAGCACTCCATCCACTCGTCTAAGTACTTTAGCGGTCTAGGTTTATTAGGGTAACAGCTATAGAATTTTTATAACTTATAGGGGCTACCTATGAAATTCTATATGGGGTACTAGGTAGGGTCTAGATTATATCCTTTCCAGCTTATACGGTACTTTAGTGTTCCTTATACAAGTTTATAGGCCAGTATCTCTTTAATTTTCTATTTATTGTTACTATTAACTTAAATTGGTAGGGGCGGTTTATTCTTTTATCTAGGGAGTAGGTTATTTATAGCTTTTTATAGCTTATCTAGTAAGAAGATAGGGTAGACTTTAATTAAATCTGGGAGCTTTACCTTATATAAGTTGCCTCTCTTTTTAAGGACCTTATATAGTCCTACTATCTAATAGTTTAGCTTATAGCTAGGCCGTTCTATTTTTTAGTTCTTTATTATAACCTAGACCTTATCGCCTACGGTAAAGTTAGGCTCTTATCTATACTTATTTGCCTACTATTATATTAATTTCTAGGCCTTTTCTAGATTTATATAGGCTACTGTCTAGGCTTCTTTTAAGCGCTTAGTGTACTGCTAGGCTTCCTTATAAGATAGTTCTTTATATATAGTTTAGGGTCCTTTTAGTCTTTTTTAGTTAAAGCCTATATAGGGTAAGTAGCCTATTTCTAGCTAAATAGGTATAAACCCTATAGAGTTATAGGGTAGGGTTGCCTAAGTATAGTCTATTAGGGGTAGCAGTTCAGCCTAGTTATCTTAGAAGTAGTTAATAAAGGGCCGAAGTCTTTGGTCTAAATATTAATTTATAATCTCTGTCTAACCGTTTATCTGGGGGTAGTATGCTATAGAAAGCTTTAGCTTAATACTTAAGATCTAGGTAAATTTATTCTAGAAAGCCGATATAAATTACGGCCTGCGATTAGATATAATAGTATTTAATAGTCCGTAAATTTAGTAGATGTAGTGGATATATAGTCGGGCCGCCTTTTTAGTATTAATATTCTTGTAATAAGGGATTGAGAACGGGCGCTTGCTAAAGCGGTTAACTATAACTATAGCTATATTATATCCGCTACGGTCTATAGGTAGCTTATAGAAATCTATAGAGATATACTATTAGGGGCGCTCTGGTATTGGGAGTGGTTTTAATAATCCTAGGGTTTTATCTTGTGGGATTATCAATCTACGGCAGCTATTGCAGTTCTATACGTAACGGTTAATATCTATAACTATTTTAGGCTAGTAGTAGCAGTCGCTAATAATCCTATGGGTTTTATTTTTTCTAGAGTAGGCCGTAGAAACTTAGGTATATGCTTTGGCAATAAGCCGAGTCTATAAGTTCTGTTTTTTAGCTACTACTAGCCGTTTTTAATGCTTAAGTAATATATTTTTAAGGGACTATAGGCTAGTAACGTCCTTTGCCTTTTTACGGTACTACTATAGAGAAGGGGCCGTACAATTTGCTTGTAGTAGCTTATTAATAAGGTTAAGTTCCATAGTGTTAATAGGGCATATCTTGGCCTTTATAGGGTCCGTATTTAGTTCTACCTATATTTAGGGGTTAAGGGGCTTTAGTTATAGTAGCATCTAGGTCTATAATATAATCTTTACGGCTATTTAGTTATCTAAGTCTTGTTCGCGCCTTATAAGGGTATCTATATAGTTGGTTGCGCCCGGCCTATATATAATTAGGAAGTGGAACTAAGATAGGATATCCGCCTAGCGTGCCTACTGGGCCATAAGGGCTTTAGTTATTATAAAGTATTTTAAGGCCTTATAATCCGAGACTACCTAAATAGGTTTAGGGGTCCCCTCTAGCTATATACGCTACTGCTAAAGGCTAAAGATAATGGCCAGTATTTCTTTGTTATAGATATGGTAATTTAGCTCTATATCTATTATAGTCTTTAAATAGTATATAATAGGGCGCTATTCTCTATCTAGCTATTTCTAGAAATAGACGGCAGCTATTACACCATCTAAAGTATCCGTTTTTAATATTAAGGGCCGTTTTAGGTGGAAATGGGCTAGTAGCGGAGTAGAGACTAGCCGCTTTTTAAGTTTGTTAAAGGCTTTTTTATATATATTATTAAAATAAAAAGGTTAATTCTTTCTAGTAAGGCGGTTTAGAGGCCAAGTAATTCTACTATAGTCTTTAATAAAGCGTTAGTAGAAGTTATAGAAGTCTACATTGGGAAAATATTCGCAGGATGAGATTTAAGTAGACTTTGATTTTCGCGTTTCGCGTAATTAATATACAATTTAACTAACTTGACACGCAATTGACCAACTTGACACGCAATTGACTAACTTAACACGCAATTTAACTAACTTGACACGCAATTAACTAACTTAACACGCAATTTAACTAACTTGACATGCAATTGACCAACTTGACACGTAATTCAACCAACTTAATATGCAATTGACTAACTTAACACGTAATTTAACTAACTTGACATGCAATTAACTAACTTAACAACTTTAAAAGCTAACTATATATTTCTTAATACGCAATTAACCTACTTAGTAACTTTAAAAGGTAACTATATATTTCTTAACATGCAATTAAGGTAAAGTTATATGCTATATATTTAACTATTATATATTATCTAATATAATCTTATACAATCTTATA
>Ga0307507_10008479_pt1 | contig 14185 bp, 12 predicted proteins | sample 7_EM_MG_FD_207223 | JGI IMG/M metagenome (GOLD analysis project Ga0307507, IMG submission 207223) | Populus trichocarpa ectomycorrhiza microbial communities from riparian zone in the Pacific Northwest, United States - 7_EM | ecosystem: Host-associated > Plants > Roots > Unclassified | place... | reverse complement strand
TTTGTTTTTATTTGATGGTGTTTTTTTTGTCAGCATTACTAAGCTCCGTTCATCCTAAAATTTTAACCAGATTTTATTCAATATATTTTAAGATCCCTTATAAAATTTCAGCTCAATCTAATAGTCGAAGTGAAAATTACGTCCAATAATATATGTAAAACTGGTCAAATTGTGATTTTTCATCAAATTTTTGAATTTCTTAAAAAAATTTGAAATTTTAACTCAAGCTAAAATATCATATTAGAAGATTTTATGTAAATTTTCAAATTTTTTTAATAACTCAATCGAGAACTACAAATTATTTTTTATATAAAACTAACTAAAAAATATTAATAAAATCTTCACATGTACTACCACCCATCCCCAACCCTTATTATACCTCCGCCCTTGTCTGTGATTTCGGTACTTTATTTATGATGTGGCAAAGAGAGGGAAAAAGTAATGAATTAATGCGGTATTTAATCTGTAGCAGCTAATTTAGTTTCTTTTGTAGGGGGTTACAGGTAGAAGATGGATATATTGATTAATTTAGATTTCATGTTTTTTAATTCTGAAATAATAACATGTCCTGAATTTTGTAGGGGTTAAATTTGGCAGTCATTATCAGAGGCTAGGTTTATGCTGGTCATCTTAATGGAAAAAATTATTCATTGCAAGGCTAATCAATCCGCGGTTCCATGTGTTGTGACTGTATATTATCTGGGTTAGTAGACAGGCAGGGGGGGCCCGAAGACATCCAAAATTAGGACATCATAGAACTGAGCCATCAAATAATGCTTCACGAGAAGAATGTGAAAAACAGCAAACCCCTTTTTCCAAAACCTTATTCTTCGATTTGTGAGACTGACTTGATCAATTCTTTCATCTTATTTCCTTGGGTGTTAGGTCTTAACAACTGTACTTTCCCTAACAAATTCTCTGGCCATAGGATAGCTCCATAAATACTCCAAAGAGCGTCTTTTCCTTTATCGACCACTATGGTGAGTTGTTTTTTATTATTTATGTATTTGGAACTCTGGAAATTGTTCATCTATGACAATAAATTCTAGATGAAATTTTCTGTAGAATCACTGGGAATGGGAAGATGTACCAGTTGTGTTTTCTGTTGTTGAAATAGACATGGATGGAGGAGCAAGAGAGAAGAAATGTGAACTGTCGACATAATACAGGTTATCAACAACTGGTTCTAAAGGCAGTTAGAGATGACGTTTTCAATGTTAATCGAAGTATCGAGGGTTGAGGTTAAAGGGTCGTAGTTCTCTAATATATATATCAAAAAGGGAGGTTTAATTGTCATATTATTTGTTCATCTGAGGTTGTGACGGTGATGAAGAAAACGGTATGGTCGTTCTATACCGAGGTGATGGTGATGCAGAACAAACTTTTCCTTTCTAATTACCTTGAGACATCTAGATTTGGGATGGGTTCTTTCAACTGATAAAGCTCTAAAGGCAACTACATCAGGTAAGATGTATTACTGGTAAGACAGCACAGGTCTCTCGTCCTTTAAACTATGTCGTGTCTTTGCCCATGTCAGTGCTTCTAGTTCCTTAGAATAGCAATTTTTGCCATCAATGTAATTAATATGATGCCTCTCTTTTTGGTTGGTAACACCACAATCAGTAGTTAAAATATTCTTCTTAATCAGTAGTTAAGCAATCCATTATCTTATTGTTTTTAGATGCTCGAGTAAGGTAAACTCGTTTTAGGATGTGGATTAATGGCATGAATTTGGTCAAGTGGACAGTTCAACTTAGGGGGAAGGAAGAGAACGTCAGTCTGTAAAAACATACTGGAATAGTTGAGTAGTCGAGGCATCGTAATGTCATGTGTGCTATTGATTTTTTATTGATAGGCTCGTGCATAGCTGATCACACTGTAGATGCCGATCCCCTAATATTTGCATATTATAATAAAAATAAACAAATAAAATAATCTCAATGGATGTAATTTCATATATGAAAATTAACAACTCCACTTCATAATTTATGGACTTAATCATGCACACGGGATATGCTGCTGCAATTGAATTTTAGCCTTTTAAATCACGGAGTATTTTCTAAAATTATTAAAGGGGTTCTTTAGTCTGTGTAGTTTTGTTTTTTTTTATATAAATTAAAATAATATATTTTTTATATTTTAAAATTTATTTTGAGATCAATACAATATAAAAACACAAAAATAATTAATTTAAAGCAAAATAAATTTCAAAAATTTGCAAATCTACAGTTAAACAGCAGCACTAAGTGTATTGCAAACCTATTTTCAAAAATTATAAAAATTTTATTATTTTTATTTACTTCAAATGTTTTTTATGTATTCAAATCGTGTTAATGTGCTGATATCAAAAAAAAAATTAAAAATAAAAAAGCTTTATTTTGATGTATTTTTCTAAGTAAAAAACACTTTAAACCATCCGCTACTACCCAGTAATAAATATATGTCTGATTGGATTAAAAATTATATAAATTTAACTAACTCACCATCTTCGGCACTTTGATGACTCAAAATAAACGTGCGCCAAATAACAATCCATCACTAGTATTGCATTTGGTACATTGTTCTTACGTGAAAGCATTTCATAAAGGCCATATGCCGTCTTCTTCTACATGATGTGAAAAGAACACCCATTATCACCGGACATGCTGGTCTGGGGGGGGGCACTTATAGAGGGAGTTCACCACTGTCCGCGACAACAACCTTGCTCTTGGGTGTGCCATTTTGCCTGCCTTCAGCTTCAACCTTGTAAACCACATCCATTCCAGATATGACCTTACCAAACACAACATGTCTGCCATCCAACCTGTACATAGTTTGATCATTCAGTAGTACAGACAATTCAGTATTCAATCGGAGCATTGCAGCTGCATCTCACACCAAATGTTCAAAACATAAACATGTCATTACCAGCTAGTTGTCACTGTTGTGATGAAAAACTGTGAGCCATTTGTATCAGAACCAGCGTTTGCCATTGATAAAATTCCTGTACAAAAAAAGATCATGTTTATCACGCAACCAAGAGGCTGTTTATCAAAACTACCGAACATTTCACCTACCAGGTCCAGTATGCTTCAACTTGAAATTCTCATCCGCAAACTTCTCCCCGTAAATTGATTCTCCCCCTCTACCATCACCAAGTGTAAAATCACCTCCCTGGATCATAAAGCTGGGAATAATCCTGTGGAATGCACTCCCCTTGTAGTGAAGAGGTTTCCCACTCTTTCCAACACCCTTTTCTCCTGCGATAAAGAATAATGGTGCGGCATGAACCTAGCTTTTACAATTCAGTTGCAATAGGCTAAGATCATGGGGGTCATTTTATGAAAACGAACCACAATAAAAAACTAATTGTCTTCTATTTCTTCTAAAAAAGGCCCAACACTTAAGGCCACTTTTATTGTTCTCTCTAGGGCTTTCAAGAATTTCCGAGGTCAGCAGTCCAGATATTCATCACCAATTAGACGATCAGACATTCAGAAATGAAAATGGCAGAAATGTTATATGTTCTGTAAAAAGCAAGTCCATCTACTTTGGAAATAGAAAAACGATACAATGGAGATAGGAAATAATTCATCTATAGAAACGTGTAGATAAATGAAGATGCTTAGTTTAGCAGCTTACCAGTGCACAGTGCCCGGAAATTTTCTGCAAATTGGAATCATCAACTAATTAACAACATTCTGAATCAAGATCAACAACAATCAAGGAACCAAACACACCACCACGTATAAGATTATACCTACGGTCTTTGGAACTGTCTTGCCAAATAGTCCGATGGTAATGCGACCTGAGAATAGATGTCATGTTTTAGTGCCCAATATTTGAGAACAAAGCAATGCAAAACAGAGAAATTTATACAGCATATTGCTTCCACTGCAGAGTTCAACAGTTAATAATAACTCCAATAATTTCAAACCGTTCTCTAAATGAATTAAAAAGTTAGTTATTGCCAACTATATTGTCCTTAGATCCAGAATGTAGCAGCACAAGAATTATCTCACTGATGTCAAACAGTCTGTTTGAGAGCCAGAACACGACAGCATGCATAAACAGATCAAATGGGTCACATAGGCATCTAGCAACTTCTTCATCGAAATACCCAATTGCTTCTTTTCTTTTAATATAATCCAAACAAAGAACATACCAGCTGGTTTTCCATCAACCTCAACATCGAAGTAAACTTTATGGGTAATCTCCGTCAAATCTTCCTTCGACTTCTTCGCCTGAAAAAGGTTACTCAGATTTTCAGCTTTATAACCACGATTTTCACCAATCAATGCAATCTTCCAGTCAACGATTAAAACACAGAAAATCAGAACAAAATCTCTTAATATTTGCCTCGATCTAATAGAACCATTATAGCCGACGGACCTAGATAATTATTAATCAACATGAACGATCTTAGATTACCTGGATGAGAGTCAGAGTTCCGAAAAGGACTAAAGTCCACAGCAGAGTAACAGCCAACGATCCCGATCTTGCCATCTCTACTTCAGGGTTTTTTTGCGAGTGACAGTGAGAAGCTGCAGAGAGGATCATTTTTATTTTTTTTATACAGGAAGGGAGTGGCATAGTCCAATGGAATTGTGCCGCGTGGCTAGCTGGATATTTTAGTTAAACCCTATTGGTTGATAAACGTGGAGTCTCCAGGGCCCTTCCTGGCTCAGAAAAAGGCCGACATTTGGTGGGCTATGGTTTGATGATTTGTGCTTTGATCTTTCTGGGCCTTCATCCTCGAGTACCTGTTGGATTGATGTTTTTTTAAGATTTAGGATATGATAAGTGTGAAATATATTAATTCTTTCCAAATTTAAAATATTATCCAATATTTTTTTATTAAGATAAATAAAAAATTAAATAAACGTAATAATCTATGTTAATATAATTAATTAAAATGTAAACTATGAAGTTATATATATAAGAAATAGACATTATGTTATCTAAGTTTGTTTTTCAATAATATAATAGTACTTTGTAATGATGATAACGGGAGGATCAGCAATCATCTCATTTTTTTTCTCTTTTGAATTTAATTATCACTCTTCATATATATACTAATTAAGTATATAATTGTTTTGTCTATTTATAATAAATACCATGTTTATTGTTATAATAATTACATAAAAAATAAACGTAAAATTATAATATTCATGTTTTTATTTAAAATACCTCTCGTGTAAAAATATGATTATTTATTAATTATGTCATTTCACTAGTTCACGTTATTTTGTAATAAAAATAGAAGAATATATAAATAAAGTTAATTACCCCCGCCATCCTCTATTTTAGAAGCCATTACATTTTGCATTCTAGGTTCAAACTTAAACTTTTCACCCTCTATTTTTTTTTTAGTGATTTCACATTTTACTTCCATTAAAAATCCATCATCTGATCATTAGTAATCGAGTTGTGCACTTAATATTGACTACCATTTCTCGAGCAGAAGAAGAGAAGACTTGTAGTGCGACTGTACCCAAGTGGGTTCTCCCATATCCACCGCCGCCCCTGCATCTACAATGCCTCTGCCGACTTGCCAGTTTCTCCTTCCAAGTTTGTGCTACACAACAAAACCGAACCCCGGAATCAATCATCCACTTGTTTGTGCTATTTTTAGAGGGATTAGTCTATGGTATATGCTTTCACGTTTTGACTGCTCGTTGGCTAAAAGAGTTGGTTCTCATGACAAATAATCTAAGGTTCTTTGCATGCATATTGAAGGAGAACTCATGGCTGTTCTTTGATTATGGTCTTTTAGATGGAAATTTATTTATATTTTAAACAACAATAGTTACTTTTTACGCATATTGCATACTCTACACTCTAAATGCTTGGTAGAATTCTTTAGGTTACGCGATCAGGCATGTTCATTTATGTGAGACATTCTGAATTTCAATGTTTTAAGTTGCTTGCTTAGAGCTCTCTGCACTATTTACAATGGGGAATGAACCGCATGCATGAGCGTAGTCGACGTGGAGCCTTAAATGTCTCGGGCTTAACAATTTTCTGCATCTGATCTCCTAAAGTGATTTGAGTTGGAACTTCATTGCTTTCTCCTTTTTTAGCACTATAAAATCTCAAATTCAATATGGCGAGGAGCAAAACCAGATGGAAGTAAATTTGCCCAGATGAAAATGCAAAACCGTTATAAAAGCAGTGTCATTCTTGATATTACAGATCATTTAAACTACAATAACGTGATTGTAAACCTAAAATGAAACCAAAAGGATAGCAGCAAATCAATCTAAAAGCAGAGAACTCAATAACTTGGTTTATTTTCTTGCAGAGTTGCATATGCTATTCCCTTCTCTGATGGGAATATTATTAAGTACGAATGGGGTGTCTAAACAGGGTGTGATAATGACCTCTGTATTCTCCAGTGAACTCTGCAGCTTAAATGCCAAGAATTTTATAACTCGAGGGACGGATGCATTTCCTTGCCCCACCACTTCATTCTTTTTATCTGTTTGTGGTTCAAGGTTAATAGCAGCGACAAGATATTCTTTCCTTTAATTCAGTAGTAAGATTCGTAGAATTACTACAACTACTTTCTTCTGACCACTATTGTTTGTTCTGAAACAACAAATGAAGAGGACGGGTTGTGAAAATTGTAGCTTTCTTACAATTTGCGCGTCCTAGATGCTCAGTTTGCTCTACCAACACTCTTGTGATGTACAGCCATTTGAAGATATTCTACTCTTTCTCCATTCCAAATAAAGCAGAATCAATATACATGGGAGCATAAACAACATCAACTCAAGGATCTCATCTCTTTTTCTTCAACAAATGGAGCAGCCTTTCACGGTCTGCATCTTTTGCATAAGAACTTTCATGCACAGGGTGCTTGAACCCCCTGATGATGTCAAAAAACTTTTCCAGGACTACTCACAGAATGGCACCATGTCAAAGGATGATCTACTTAAATTTCTATCAAAGGTTCAAGGACAAAACAATGCCAAGGAAGAAGACGCTGAGGCGATCTTTAATAGTCTCAAGCATCTCAACATCTTCCCAAGAAAGGGTCTTAATCTAGAAGCCTTCTATCGATATCTTCTTGGCGACCTGAATACTCCTCTTTCTCCATGTGTAATACTCCTCTCCTCTTGCACTTCCAGAATAACACCAAACATCTTTCATGCATCCATCTTTAACATCTTGATTATTTAAATCTTCCGTGTCATAGGCAATATTGATATATAACTTTTCCAAATCCCCCCCCCCCTCCTCTCTGTTTCGTGTGTGCCTCCTATAATGGTAATTGTGTGTGATATCGATGTTTCTTAATTCAGGTGCACCAGGACATGACTGCTCCACTAGCTCATTATTTCATGTACACAGGCCACAACTCTTACCTGTCTGGGAATCAATTAAGCAGTAAGAGCGGTGTTAGACCTATCAAAAAAGCTTTGCAAAATGGTGTAAGAGTAATTGAATTAGATCTATGGCCAGCCAGGAACAACGATGTGGTGGTTCGCCATGGAGGGTATGGAATTAATTTTCACTTTTATCTCTAGATCTCATATTGTGTTACTTGTGTCTACCTAATTTATGCTCGAGGTTTGTTTTGTTTCGTAATATAAATATGTGATTTTCATTGAAAATAAGAATGTGAAAATGATTCATGCTTAATTGCATCGGCTCTAGTAAACAAAGATACGCAAAACCCTTTTGTTTCTTTTACTTCTGAAGCTATATTTAGGTTTCGGTATTAACTATTATTGTCAAAATTATGAATTGATAAGATTTCTTTTATATATGCAGGACCCTGACAACATCAGTGAAACTCCTCAGATGTTTGCGTGCAATTAAGGAATTTGCCTTTCAGGTATCCGAATATCCTGTTGTGATAACGTTTGAAGACCACCTGACTGCCAATCTTCAAGATAAGGTTGCTAAGGTGAGAGTGAACTTATATCATGGGATTTTATGTTCTTTTATTGCTGGCATGGTTTCGAGTGTACCTCTTGTGTAACCAAAATTGGTATGCAATAGATGGTCACTAAAACATTCGGAGACATGCTGTACCGTCCCGAGACAGATGAATTAGAGAAATTATCACCAGAGTCATTGAAGAAGAAGATTTTGATTTCAACTAAACCGCCAAGAGAGTATCTTGAAACTCAAGACAGCAACACTCCGCACGAGTCAAAAAAATCATCAGAGGAACAAGGGGGTGATGAGAAGTTGCATTCTTCAAGAATTAACCTTTTTAGTTGCTCATCCATGTGTTTCGCTAAGCAGGATCAGATTGATGAGGGAGAACAGCTTCAAGGAGAAGATGAGGAGATGACAATACCTAAATACAGGGATTTAATTGCCATTCCTTCAGGGAAGCCAGAAGGTGGATTAGAAGAATGGCTCAGAATAGATGAGAAAGAAGTAAAACGTCTGAGCTTGAGTGAGCAAGAACTTGAAAAGGCTACAAGAACATATGGAAAAGACATTGTCAGGTAAATAAGATCATGTATTCAGAATAAGTTTATCCTTCTCTTCCGCCCCTAAAAAAAAAAAACTAGCTTTGTTCATCGACAAGGATTCTGTGCTTCATTGATATAAAAAAAACCCACGTTGTTAAGTCGGGGACAGCATTGCAGTGCTGGGAGTCTTAACACCTTGATTTTCTGCTCCTTACGGAGGCAGGGCATGCTTTTCTAAATTTGTTCCAGTGCTCCTACTGATTATAACCACCGGTATTGCTTACCTTGCTTGCCATCTTAATTGTCAGTTCTAATTAGCAAGTCTAATGATTTCTTCCACTAGTTTCACCAAGAACAATTTGTTGCGGGTATACCCCAAAGGTACACGCTTGGATTCATCTAATTACGATCCTTTCGTCGGATGGAAACATGGAGCTCAAATGGTTGCATTTAATATGCAGGTTTGTCTTTTAGCTTCTTAGGTTGATAGAATGAGTACTGATACTTTGTACTCTAGGGATATCTCCGACTTTGAATTCTATTTCTAATTTTCTCATGCATATCTTCTGATTCTATATTAGAATACACCTCACTTCAAAAGAAGCGAGGATGGAATTGTAGCTTTCTGTTCCATTATTCCTGTCATTGATCACTCTCTAGAGGACATAAGACCGAACAAGACACTCTCAAATGAATACTTGAAAAGAAAAGCCTTATATAACTTCATTTCAAAAGTTATTTAGGTAGAAAAACTGTTCCAACAGTACAGCCGATGCAACAAATAAAAGCAGGTCTCATAAAGATCCTGCAATATGCTTCTTGCAGGCAAGATACGTATAGTTTATGACTTTCTTGTTACTGTGTTGGCTCTGAGCATTTTCTTCATCAAAAGGGATTAGGAATACTAGTCTATTAAAAAAAAAAAAACAGCCTATTATTGTCGAGGTAAATCAGGTCCCATATCTAAAATGCAAGTTCTTTTAGTGATCAATGACGACAATTCTGGAGTATTCTGAGTAAATTTTTAAGAATTCTTAGAAATCTGTGGTCATTTTGCTTTAAGATATAGCATCTCTATAACATGCAGCATGCTTTAAAATTTTCGGTAGTGTATTATATGCTGGAGAGTCGTGCCACTATGATTCAAGTCTAGGAAACTTCTTCCAATAAAAGAACAGTGATTCTCTGGCCACGACGTTATTTGAAAAACAAAAAAACACCAACAGTGTATGAGACTACACTATCATCAAACTTTGTCTTAAATCTAAATTGGGTGTTTGTATTCCTGGAAGCTCCAGTTATAATGGAATAATTATGCTTGCTTTCTTCTGCTAACATTCCATTTTCAGGTTTGACTGATCAATTTCAACAGGAAGAGAATTTTGAATTGTTTGAGCTCCATTTCAATTGACTGTTGGGACAGATGTCCACTCTCTGTGTTATGGCCTTGTGTGTTTTCTTGACCTTTATTTCCTTGACAGGGCTATGGGAACCACCTTCGGATTATGCAAGGAATGTTTAGAGCCAATGGTGGCTGTGGTTATGTGAAAAAACCTGATTTTTTATTGAGGGAAAATGATGATTTTGATCCTAGTGTGCCCTCAACAGTTTATAAAATATTGAAGGTGTGTGGACTTAAATAGTAACAATAAATGTTTTAAATTCCACTTCTCATCTCCTTAATACTGAAGCATCTGGATCGGACTCACCTTCTAATTATCAGGTGAAAATCTACTCTGGGGAAGGGTGGCATTTGGATTTTCGCCACACACATTTTGATCAATATTCTCCACCTGACTTCTTGGTAAAAGTAAGATCAAAGTAAATATGTGTGATAATTATTAAATGCGCCTGTAGGAGTTTCAAGTCACAAGTTTTGAAAATGTTTCACCTTTAGAGTTCTGTACTTGTTTGTGATCTTTGACATGCCAGCAGTTTTCCCGAATTTCTTATGATCGTCTTAACGCACATCACTTGCATTACTCATTGGCAGAATAGATCTCCCTCTTTTGGAACATGACCATGGAAAAAATGTTACTTCTGATAACCAGTTACTGGATTCACAGGTTGGAATTGTTGGGGTCCATGCTAGTGAAACCAGTAGAACACAGGTAGTTAAAAACAGCTGGCTACCGGAATGGAACGAGGAATTTAAGTTCGAAGTGCCTGCTCCTGAATTGTCAGTGCTTAGGATCGAAGTCAATGACGATGATAAATATGGAAGTCATGACTTCGCTGGCCAAACATATTTGCCTATATCAGAGTTGAGAACTGGTATTCGAGCAGTTCCGTTGCATGATCGTACAGGAGTGAGATACAAGAGTGCAAGGCTTCTTATGAGATTTGACCTAAAAGACGCCCGAGAATGTTCCGAGTGACAAAAATCACGAGATTGATCGTCTCCATCAGCGGATTGAACCAGGGAGTCTATTTAGAGGAACTAGTGTCTGTATATATACATAATCAGGATCCAATTTATTATTTTTCATATTTAAAATATTATTGGCTCGTGTTGATCTGCTTTTTACGTATTTTTAGAGTGTTAAGGGTCAAAATAAAACACCAATAAGATATCTATAGGTAATTACTGGTGATTTAAGAAACTTATTTAAGATTTTCAACGGACCTTGTTTTACAGGGCTGGGAGCTGTTTTAAGCCATGGCATTTGTCAGTAAGGCATTAATTGTGAAGCGTATGGGATTATCGATTCATGAGAAGGAATTCATGGCTATTTCGATGGTTGTTGAAAGGTGGAGATATTATTTGGAACATGATCAATTCCTCATCAAGACTGATAGTGAAAGTCTGAAATATCTCCTGAAGCAGAAGATACACGCTCCATTGCAGAGGAAAGAGGTAACTAAGTTGGTGGGTGCTGCTGCACATGACTCTTACACAGCTTGGTTATCCATTAGTGAAACTCTCCTAAGATTCTCTGTCAACTCCTCTGCGCACCTGCTTTCACCATGACTGCAGAGTTCTCTTCCGGTGTCTGGAATGCCATGTCGCTAGTCAATTCATGCATTTTCACAGCACTGCCGCCATAGATTCTTTCCAATATGCATACATTTTCAAGTCTATTAAAACAACGTGAGCCCCACGAAGTATAAACATGTAACAAGGAACTAGATATTATCATTAATGCATAAAGTATATAGTTAAGTGTAATTGTTTTTGTGGTTGACTTGCTTTTGAGGCAGATCATAATTTAATGATTTTTGGTTAAATTTGAAATATAATTTAAAATCTGTGAAACCCATAATTTATTCTATTTTGATCACAGATCATGAAATAGCATTGTTAACATGATTTTTACTGAGTTTACAACTCAAATCTTCTCCACCAACAACCTTTAATTCCAAAATAGAGCTGGTTTTTATACTTCCCAAAATACGCCCACCCTCTCCATCTTTTGTTCATCCCCATCGTGCCTTTTTTCATTCATGTTGTTCTTTCATTTTTTTTCTCAGATCTAACATAATTTTCTTCTAATAATTCTCACAGATCTACCATCCAATACGTTTTACTGTCAAACAACCTTCATTAGGGAGTTTGTTTGTGAGGTGATTCTTTATAACCGAGATTTATCAAGAGAAAAAAAATATCTGTTTGTTTTCACACTTCCCAAAATACCTCTCAATCGTCTCCACCTTCACATTCATTCACGTATCCTATTTGTCTTTTTCTTCTTCTTCTCTCTTCCTTCCATCTTCCTGTCCCCAAAATTGTTGGCTTAGCATCCCTCAAACTAGCTTCCCAAATCTTCCTTCCACCACTTGTTTTTGTGAAACCATCTTTGAATTCTGATTTGGATAAATAAGTTTCTTTCTTTTTAGTTGTTATGATAATACATTTTAAAATACAATGCAAATTTTGATATATAAATTAATTGTTATTTTTAATAATTTAAGATGTAATAACAATTTCAACCATAATTTTAAATAAATAATTATTACTTTAATAAAAAATATTTTCATAAACAAACCCTGAGAGACAAAAGCTATTAATTATTGGATGATTCGTAGTTAAGAAAAAAGAGCAAGCCTCGAGACATCCTTGTTTTGCCTGTCCAGTGTCCACCACCTCTTGGCATTCAGATAATGGCAAACTTTTCCAAAGTTCCTGCATTGAATTAATCAAAACCTGAGACGTAATCTTAAGCTATTGTTGCACCTGACCAGGGCCACGTAGAGAATGATAGCAGAAGGGTGGAGGAAAGTTTATAGGTTTTTGCTTACTTCACATCATAACACGGACTTCAACCCCCGAGGAAGCCCTTTTGACTCTTCTCCATTTAATTTGTAGCAGCAACGTTGAGGTCATTTCCAATTTGAAACCCAGACTTCCTGGTTCTTAATTAAGAATGAACGTCGCAGTTCCTTGTGATCTCTTGTGGATTTTGGCAAGCAAATACGTAAAAAACCTTGCAATCTTTAAACCCTAGTTCTATAGGCTTTTAACTAGCAATCACGGATGACTACTTCTGATAGTTTAGTTTTAAAATCTTATCAAAATGGTAGGTTGGAAATTTAGCATATATTTTGGAATTGATAAAACTGATCAGTTAGGTTTACAAGGATAAATTAAATTAAAAACAACCCTAGGATAAATTGAACATGGCCCGAATGGTCATCGGCTTCTCGCATCGGATCCCTCACCAGCTAACCTTCATCTCATTAATTAACTCTTCTATTTGAGGAATGAGGCACTAATATAGAACAATCAATTTTCCATGCCTGGCCCATACCTAGTTGACGTTGTTTGCTCGGCGGGAAAGTGAAAGAAAAAACCAAGGCGAGCTATATCTGGGCTTGTCAGGGTGGTGCAACCTCCCCTATGTAACATAGAAATCGTGGGTTTCAATCTCTCCCTCTTCCTCTTCTTTGTACCAGAAGAAAATAACGTTGTATGTGACCACAATAACTTATGAATGTATTTTGCTCGGGGTGCTTGAATCTATCTAGATCGAGCTCCATCTCTCCACCCAGGTTTTTTTTTAAAAAAAAAAAAGGTAAAATACATGCAATAAGAAACCAAGAATTGTTTCATTTTGTGGCAAGGGACCTTAGCAGTTTTCAGTTAAAAATTAGTGGAAGATCGAATATATATGCTCATCGAGAATCTAAAAAAACCCAGGATTTATCACGAGGATTGTTGTCTTCTTTGACGGTGGCGGGTTACCTCAAACCTGGGGTTTGCCAAGAGAGTTTGGATTTGAATAGTAATATCACAATTGCAGCAATTCTACTTCTTATGATTCCATTTATAAAATTATTCTTCCAGGGTTTTGAGATAACCTAGCTCCTTACTGCTCTTCTTTTAAGTATAGCAAATGCTTGAAAGAAAAATGACAGAGCACCCCCACAAAACACCGCCCCATTTTCCTTTCATCATTCCTGTCCTCCTGTTTCTACCTCCCCACTCGAGTTTTTCTTTGTTTTAGGAAAGGAAATGGTGTCACATCAGGGTCCAAAGCGTGGCATCTTGTCGACAAAGTAAACATCTCCCCTAAGCTAAAGTCATTGCTTCTCCTTCTATGGCTGCCTTATGTGAACAATTGGCTCTCAACTATAGAGAGGACATTCGCAATCCTCCATATCACATCAAAATATCTCAAGCCAATATGCTTTGATTGACACGTCAAGATTCGATTACACTGGCTGACTAGGTACCGGGAAAGGATCAAGTCGATTAAAAAAAAAAAAAAAAGTCAGTTACGACAAGTAATTTTCACGACTATATGATTACCCTTTTTTTATTTTTATTTTTA
>Ga0307507_10008478_pt1 | contig 14186 bp, 8 predicted proteins | sample 7_EM_MG_FD_207223 | JGI IMG/M metagenome (GOLD analysis project Ga0307507, IMG submission 207223) | Populus trichocarpa ectomycorrhiza microbial communities from riparian zone in the Pacific Northwest, United States - 7_EM | ecosystem: Host-associated > Plants > Roots > Unclassified | place... | reverse complement strand
AGGTTGGATTGTATGGAGAGGATGTGACATTGATGGAAACAAGATTTTGGAATCATCTTTTAGTATAATTTTAATTCATTTTAATAGTAGGATTGAAAACTATGTCCATTGAAATAAAGTAGTGTTTTAAAAAAATATTTGATGCATCGATATTTTTTTTTTTTGGGGTTAAAGAGAATTTGTCTTTAAATTTAAATTGTTTTAACCTTAATTCCCTAGATATACAATTAAGACTCTCTAACCAACAAATTCAAAATCATTTCCATTATAGAAAAAAAAAATTGATGTTAAAACTTTGGATAAAGATTTTGTGATGACCTCAACTCCACTACAATCCCTTTCACTTGACTAATTAGCAAAGCAAAAGCTTGCCAATTGTCCACAAATTAAAGTCAGAACCACCACCCCACGTTGCTTCCGGTCTACGCTTAAGAGACGCAGCTCATTTCTGGCCTGACCTTGTGCATGTCCCTCTTACAAATTGCATCAATTGGAAACACTCACGAATATCTGCAGTTTTCAAACAGGCATCTTTTTTTGAACCAGGTGGAAGATTTTGTTTCCTATGGCTTCATCTGGGAATGAATGGAGAAGTTATTACACGTGTACTGGAGTCATGCAGATTAAAATTGTTTAAGTATAAAGAAAAGGGGTTAGTGTTATAAGTTGTTAAACCCGATCTAGTCTGATAAATTAATTCAAGTAATCTAGTATTTGAAACAATTTATTACAATTTATTTTTTTCATACTTCAAATCATTCAAATCAAATAAAAAATCATGTGATTAATAAAAAATCATATCGATCAATCATCTGGATCAGGTTTTTAATAAAATCAAATAAAAAATTAACTTAGCAAAACTTGTACAATTTAAATGAGCTAGACTTGATCAGTCGACAACCAAAAATATTATTTTAAAAAAAATAACTCACAGTATATATAATTCACAAGTTAATATAATAATTTAATGATGCATCTTTTTTTCAAGTTACTCTCAAATTAAATCTAACAATTATATATATATATATATTTTTTTTTATTAGCGTGGGGTGTCCGTGCCAGCTTACGCGCACCACGACTATTCCCCACGGCCCACTGAATATCCTGTAAGCCCAGTGAGCAGGTAAGGCACCACGGGGGTGACAAGCATGCACATAGAGGGTCGAATCCAGGACGGGAGCGGAACAAGTCACACGATTGACTACAACGGATAGTCCCTCAAGTGCCTAAAATTATATTATTAATGGTTGCCGTCAACGTCAGTCCACATATATCCACACATTTCTATCAGACTTTTCATCAACTTTTTTTATTTTTAATTAAAACCTTTCACTTCCTTTGCCACCATAAAATATCTGCATCAATTTTTTGTTTGACGAATATCATTTTTACGCAACAGGCTTAATTAGCTACAGGCAGGATTACTTTCTGTAATGAAATGAGGTTCAAATCTTAATTATGATTACTATTGTTTAATTATAATTACGTTAATTACGTTCTAGGAAATATTATTTTTTATTATATAACTCAAAGCCCGTTAGACCTTCTAAGGAAATATGTTATTAGTACTTGATATGCATTTAAATATTCCAAAAGATAGTTTTTTTCTCCAATTTTTTTTTATCGAGTTTACTTTTCAAAATAATTAATTTTCCGACAAAAAAATTGGGGCTTTAATTTAATACAATTTGAATGTAATTGATGAAGAGGACACTAAAGTACCCAGCAACACATATAGCTTTGGCGAGTAACAAGTACTGTTGTCTTTTCTGAACCTACTCCTTTCGTCTTGTAAGAAAAAAATCTTAGAGATAAATGTTGAGTTTTCTAGGATTGCACTACATCCACTCGAAATATCTTTCAATTTTTTTTTAATGCTTTTCAATCTGTTTTTTAAAATATTATTATTTAAAAAATATTAAATTAATATTTTTAAGTGTTTTTTTTATAGTTTTGATGTATTAATATTAAAAATAAAAAAAATTACTTCGATGTATTTTTTAATTAAAAAATATTTTTTAAAAAATCATGCACCACATTACCAAAGAAACTATATTATATAAGAAAAATAATATCAAAAAGTTAATTATTAGGTGGACTTCCACATTTCATGGCTACAACTAATGATATTATAGTGGACTATACAGCACTGGATATTGTACAGGAATTGTTACATGGTTGTTATTTTTTGTTTATATATATATATATATATATAATATAACACTGCGTCATGTATTTTATAGAGTTAGCTACTTCTGTATTTATAATATTTTTCCTGTTTCATTTTCCCTTTTTAATTACTTTTTTATAGCAATAATTCTGGAAAGAGACAATTTTGATTACATATGAAAACTTACTCATTCGTCTATTCATGGTCATTTGCAATAGTAAATTAATTAGTTTTATTAAAACCAAATCAGTGCAGATAAAGATTTTCTTAAAAAAATAAATCGGTGTTAACCTGGTTAAATTTGAATAAATTGATAAATTAGTTTATGATTTGATAAAAACTTGATTGAGTATTTTTTTAAAAATTAAAATTAAAATTATATCATTTTAATTTTTTTGAATTAAATAGTTTTTGAATTTTATATTATATAACATGAGTAGTTCTTCATCATTATATAATAAATAAATAGATTGAAATAATTGAAACTCGGCCTATTTTATCGAAGAAAATTACCGAATATATAAATATTAAACATGCCTTCTTAATTATGTAAAATTATATATTTGCATACCAAGTCAAAAGCCCTTTCTTTTTTTAATTTCCAAAATAATGCAATCGTAAAGGCCCAAAAGCACTATATTTTCCCAGATAGAAACAAAATTAAATGATAATTAGTTTTGAGAAGTTATAGAAGAAGAAAAAATTATAATCTATTTTGAGAGTTATCGTACGGATTGAACCATTCAAATTGATATATTTTTTTGAAGTTTGTTTGAGTGGAAGCATCAGTTAAAAGGAAGAAGGCATGGATTAGAGAGAAATAAAATTATTTTTGAACTTGTATTTAATAGCTTAAATTTTTAATTAAAATGAGTTATTTTTAACATAGTATTATATAGTTTATATCAATATAATCAATGACATACATTAAAAAAAATGGAAATATATCATTTTAATTTAAAAAAAAAAGATCCTACAACAAGCACGTGTGATTTTAATTAAAATAAGGGATACCCTACTTTGTTTAAAAAATAAAACAATTTTCTTTTTCTTTTTTATCTTCAAAAAGAAATAAAACACATTGTTATGTGATTTCATCATCTCCTCTGTTATTTGGCTGTGGTAATAATATATAGCTAATTTATTTTTATTTTTATTTTTATTTTTATTTTTTAATGGACTGGTGGTGGACGCATTATACTTTTTTCAGTGTTAGGTATCATGCATCTAAAGCATGTATTAACTTTTTTGGCACCGATCGATAAGTAATGATCCTAAAGGTTGATTTGGAAAAGTTGTGACTGTGATTTTTAAAAAATTATAATTTATAATTTATAATTTATAAAAATAATACATGGAAAGGATCATAATATTAACTTTTAAAGTATTTAAAAGTTGTCGTTATAGTTAAAAGCCGCAGTTACATCTAAAATGATGATTCTTAAACGGTCACTAAGTATTATTAGTTTCTTATTAGTCAAACAAATATCATTGGATCATTTTTTGAAAGCATTTCCCATTTCCTGACAAAAAATATTTCCCATTAAATTGAAAAGATTTTCTTCCTAAGAAGATAAAACATCCACCCCGCATGTAATTGAATTAATATCTTTACCTTTTACGAGCAAGAGTTTCCAAACATTGCAAATTGATAAATGAAAAACAAATTTTTATCAGTATATATTTATTAAAAATTAATGTATCAAGAAAAAATTATAGGTATAAATTTTCAAAAAAACAAATACGTCTTAGTGAAGACGCGCTGGGTTTGATAGTGCCAAGCCTCGAGACGTTGGGCTTGGCAATGTGCCCTGCTCTAGGCATGCTTGGTCTGGCACTAGCCAAACCCAAACACGATAGGGCTTGACAGTGTGCCAAACTCCAGAAACGCTGAATATAGCACTAGCCAGATCCTAATGTGATAGGGCTTGGCAGTGTGCCAAGCCCTGGAAACGTAGGATATGGCGCTAGCCAGACCCTGACGCGATTGGGCTTCGCAATGTGCCAAGCTCAGGTATGCCCAATAAAATGACCACATCTTCTCTTGGTATGTCCAAGAAAATGACCGTCCTCCCTTGGCACACCTAAAAGAATGAAGTAATGTGGGTCTGGCGAACATGCCAGACCCAAGGTATTTAGACTTGGCATTTAGTCAAATCTAAGGTAACGTGGGTCTAGTAAACATGTTAGATTTAAGGCAATTAGACATGGCAGTCCGCCAAGTCTAAGGTAACGTGGGTTTGACAAACATGCTAGACTAAAGTACATAGGTTTGGTAGTTAGCCAAGTCTAAGGTAAAGTGGGTCTGACAAACATGTTAGACTCAAGGCACTTGCTTGGTAGTCCAGTAAATTCAAGGTAATAATCATCCTCTCACACATCCTTTCTGGGACACACCCAAAGGAATGACCATCCTCTATTTGCACACCCAAGAGAATGAAGTAATGTGAGCCTAACAAACATTTTCAGATCCAAGGTACTTGGACTTGGCCATCCACCAAGTCTAAGGTAACATGGGTCTAGTAAACATGCTAGATCTAAGGCACTTGGACTTCGCAGTCAACCAAGTCCAAGATAATGTGGGTCTATAAAACATGTCAGACTCGAGGTACTTGGACTTGGCCCTCCGCAAAGTTTAAGGTAATGTAGGTCTGGTAAACATGTCAAACCCAAAGCACTTGAACTTGAAAGTTCGGAAAGTTTAAAGTAACAATCATACTCCATTGACACGTCCAAATGAATGATCATTCTCCCTTAGCATGCCCAAAAGAATAAGGTAATGTGGGTTTGACGAGCATGTCAGGACCAAGGTACTTGGACTTGACATTTAGCCAAGTTCGAGGTAACATGAGTTTGACAAACATGCCTAACTTAAGGCAATTGAACTTAGCAGACAATCAAGTACATTGCACTTGGATTTGCCAATCAGCCAAGATCAAGATAACATGGGTTTGAAAAACATTTCAGACCCAAGATATTTAGACTTAGTAGTTAGCCAAGTTCAAGGTAACGTGGGTCTAAAAAACATGTCAAACCCAAGACACTTAGACTTGGCAGTCCGATAAATCTAAGGTAACGACCATTCTTCCCTAAACACGTCCAAGAGAATGACCACATCCTTTCTATGGCACACCCAAGTTGACCATCCTTCTTTAGCACATCCAAGGAAATGATCATCTTCTCTTGGCACGCCCAAGAGAATGAGGTAATATGGGTCTGGCGAACATGTCAGACCCAGGGTACTTAGACTTGGTCATTCGCCAAGACTAAGGTAATGTGGGTCTAACAAACATGTCAGACCCAATGCATTTGGACTTAGCAATCCAGCAAGTTCAAGGTAACGATCATCCTCTCTTGGCATACTCATTGGAATGATCATTCTCCATTGGCATGCCCAAGGGAATGACCATCCTACCTGGGCCACGCTCAAGAGGATGAACCTTTTCCTTTGGGTCTAGACTAGGGGAAAAGCTCAGCTCCCATGGGCTCAACTATATCTGATGTCTTAAACCCTAATCTCCCTACACCTTTTAGGTGCATAAAAGTTCTTTAGAAACCTATTATATTTCTATCAAATATTAATATAGATGTAAGAGATATTTATACCCCATTAAATACTATTAGGGTAAAATTATACTTTGGACCTTTCTTTTCACAAAAAACAAGACTCGTGGGCTATAAATACACCATAAAACCTTCAAATCAAAGGTTCACAATCTTCATTCTTTATTATCTATGTATTTTCAGAGCATTTTTCTCTAAAATATTATTGTATTTTCTTTCTCTAAAAAGATATTTATTTAAGTATCGGAGTGTCCCTATCTCCACCAAAAAAAATTTTTTTGCAGGTATTAGCCACTTTGACCTACTAAGCACCAAGTATATGCCATCAACTATCTTAAATAGGAAAGGTGAATGAGATTTCTAGGACCGATTATCCAACTCGGGAGCCTTATTTTTAGGATACTCAAAAATTTTGAGACTTCATAAATAAATATTAGAATCCTTTCAGAGCTCGAGATCCTCTTGATAGGAGAATTCTTAAAATCTTATCCGTATGTTAATCATTATTTATTTTGCATACAATATTTTACTTATGAAAAATGTAAAATATTTTATGTGATAAGAAAAAAAACGAGGTCATAAGAAATGATGTAAAAATATTAATATCAGCATAATTTTCTCTAGCTATTAGATTATTGGACTGAAATAATAAAATAATCAATTGACATTAGAGCTTGGTCATTGATGGCATTGCACTATAAGTTTACAACTAGGAGTAGTCTAATACAGGACGACGAGTAGTAACAATGGAATTCAACTTAGCATCATAAACACAACGAAACATTGAACCTATGAAATTTGGTTCCCTCAACCGAACGAGATCGGATCAACACAAAAATATAAAATATAAAATAAAATAATGTTATTTTTATAAAAATAGTTGATACAATTTTATCTAATAATATTGTTATTATCTCAATACAAAATAAATAAAAGCATTGAGCTATACATATATTTGGTTGGAGAAAAAAAATTATAATATTTTTAAAATAAATTTATATATTTTTAAAACACAAATTAAAAAAACTCTTACTCTCCAAAAATATTTGAGATTGTGGTATAAAATAATTTTTTATTTAAAAATATATCAAAATAAAAAAAATTTATATTTTTTTAATTTTTATACTAGAATATCAAAATCATTATAAAATACTAAAAATATTAATTTAATATCTTTTCAAAATAAAAATATTTTAAAAAAACATCTAAAAACATAAACACTTCATTTTACATGCCGTTTAAAATTGAGATTCAATTTGTTTTTTCTTAAAATTTTAATGTTTTAATTTTTTATTGTTTTAATGTAATAATATTTAAAATTATTTTTTTAAAAAAAATATTATTTTAACATATTTTTAAATAAAAACACAAATTAAAAAATAATCTGCGACATTACCGCGCAGTCTCAGGCGGTAGGATATCTATACCTATAAATGGTAAAAACTGATTCCGTGCAGAAAGGGAAACAAAAAGATTCCATCCGATATATCGCCATTTTCATTTCCAGATTCTCCTCCATCTTTGGACCCTATATATACCTCCTCATTCTCCCCCAGCACACCTCAACCTTCCTCATTCAACAGCTTGAAAACCCTCAAATCTTATCAAATATGGCTTTTCGAAAATTATTTTCGAAGGGTACCATCACCAGCAGTTGTCGAGTTCCATCACCTGCAGCAACTCTAGAACACTCATCATCACCCATTAAATCCCTTCCAACGCTAAAAAATAATGCCCCATCAAAAACCAACCTACACAAAGAGCCTCTCACCGGAGATTCAGTCGATAAAGGATTTTTCCGGCGATTCCTTCACCGTAGAGCTGTTAACCAGTTACCAGAGTTCATCTCCATTCCGATTGGAGAGAAGTTAAGAGAAAAGCTCAAAGGGTTCAACATTTCCAGTGACCGGCTCCACCTTGATGGTCTGACCCCACCGGCACAGGTCGCCGGAGAGGCAAATACTTTCGGAATTTCTGTTGAGAATGCGAAGAAGGTCCTGAGGGTTTCTCTGATGGAGAAGTTGAAGGCGAGACTTAGAGAGATCCCAAAAGTATCGATTATGTATTCGGAGTTTGTTAAAGTCTGTGTTGATGAGTGTGGAAATGAAGATCAAGGTGTTGAGTTTGCAAGGATGATTGACCAGTCTGGAAACGTCATCGTTTTAGGGAACATTGTGTATCTCAGGCCTGAGCAGGTATTAATTACTTTTATTTGATTAATTAATTAACTGGTAGTTTTTGTCTATGTGTAGCATATTTTTATTTGATAAATTTTTTTAAGGAAATCAAAACATATTATTTTCTTAAAGGTTTTTTCTAATAATTCATTCTGAATCGACATGTCACCGAATTATTTATTGGGGTGTTCCGAGTCTAATAACAGCGATACATACTACTTATGATCCAAGTGGTTTGGTGTGACTGTCCTATGTCGACTTGTTTTCCTGGACTTGCCATTTGCCAAGGGACAACCAAAGAAATATTATCATAATAATGATATTCTGATTAAGTCTAATTTATACAATTCTGTTTATCACGCTAAACATCAACACATCTAAATTTCTTTTTTGTGTACCAGGTGGCGAAATCAATGGAGCACATGATATCACAGACTATGGCAACTCCGAATGATCCAAGAAGAACACAGCTCGAGCATATGGAGAAACTAAAGGCAATAATTGATAAAAAGGCTAGAACCCAGGTACGAGCGGAGCTTTGTTGTGGGCTGGGCCTTATAATGATCCAGACACTTGGGTTCATGAGGCTCACCTTCTGGGAACTAAACTGGGATGTCATGGAGCCGATATGCTACTTCGTGAGCTCCTTTAACTCTGCAATAGCCTTTGGCTTCTTCCTTAGAACATCCATCGATCCTTCTTTTGAAGGGTACTTCCAGCGCCGATTCAAGACCAAACAAAAGAAACTCATGGTGCTTCATGGCTTTGATGGCCAAAAATATAACCAACTTCGCAGAGTTTTTTATCCTAACCTCGGTTATGGCTTACCACAATCCGAATATTACAAACCCGGGCACCCTGAAGACGTGGCCTTAATTTCTTAGCCAATCCATGCATAGGAATGAGTTCGAGCATGTTCCTGCTAATAAAGTAGGGCGTAAAGAATGAATAGAGAACTTTTTGTTACAATGCCAGAAACTTTTTTTCAAGCATCGAATGATCCGACCTTGTTAGAGTTACTAATTGAAGGCTTCGACAAGATGATGAAAATTTGAAGATCCATCATAGCATAGAAGCTGGAGTCAAGCTAACAAAAAGGAACGGGAGTTTGCTGTTCTTATTTTCCTTTCTTTTTTTTTCCTTGTAAGCTGTAAATTATGAAATATAATGCCTCAGTAGAGCGATCCAAATCTTCTTTATTGTTGACGATAAAGATCCAATTGTTAGTAGTGTTTTCATGCCTCTCATCCTTTATAAATCATGCATAAAGACAACAGTTCCATTGCCTTTGAACGATACCTGGTGATCTGGTGACCAGGGATTTTAGGATTCTTAAATCAAATCAATCAAGGCAGCGATTCCTAGCCCTATAAAAAAAGGTAAAGACTTTTATCCCGAAACGATGAGTGTCTTGTAACGAAGAAAACATCAGAAGAATTGTAACGAAGAAAACATCAGAAGAATCCATCAATGAATGAGAAAATAAACGATGAGTGTCTTGTAACGAAGAAAACATCAGAAGAATCCATCAAAGAATGAGAAAATTTCACTCCAAGAATCCTTGTTTGTTAACTGAATAAGAATTAAAGAATCCCAGCAAATTGGGGGCTAGGAATCATGTTAGGCAGTCGATTCCATTTGCGTGTGTGCGCAAGAGATTCTTTACAACCTAGTGAGAAGTCTACTTGCACCATTTTCCCTCGTGCATGGTAGATGTTGGCCACCATCAAATTCTTAATTCTACACGACAACAGGTGGAATCTGCACTTGAATCAACATCACATTAATCCATAAATTGATGTTTTCTTGGTTCCCCCTCTTTCCTTGCACTGAAACAGACAGGAAACACCGGCCGGCACCATTACCTTAACTTCCCAAACCACGGGGTCTCCCTTAGTTGGAATCCGCCATGGCATGGATCCATTTCCTTTATTAGACGCATCAATAATTGGTGAATGCTTATGATTATCAATCTTGCAACTTCATTTTCTTGATAATTACTATCACGTCATAAAGTTCGGCAAGATCCAAACATAGCCCATCAATAAACATTAGAATCCTTTCAGAGCTTGAGATGCCCTTAACAACGGAATTCTCGTATTCTTACAGGAACATTGACACTTGTTTATTTTGCAGAAAATATTTTACATATGAAAAATGTAAAATATATTTTCTGTGATAAAAAAAAAGAACACACTTTCATATAAATATTTATTTTATAATTATTATTTATTATTAAAAAATAATATATGTGTGTGTGTGTGCGTGTGTGTGTGTGTGTGTGTGGCTTTTGATGGATCTAATTTTTTATTTCATCATCTCTTTAAAATGAATTCGTAGTAATTATTGGTTATTATTTTTTGAAAAATATAAGTTTTTCTCTTTCCCTTTATTAAAAAAATCCCAAAAATTTTGCTAAAGATTAAAATATTTCATATGCTCCTCCATATATCCCTCCCCCTTGTCCCCCTGCAGGCCTGCACCCTCAACCTCCATTCAACTGCTTCATATGGCGTTTCGGAAATTATTTTCGAGGCGTGCCATCATCAACGTTTATAGAGTTCCATCACCCGCTGGCGCAGCAACTCTAGACCATTCATCATCTCCCATGAGATACAACAGTACCACAAAATAATGCAACGTACAGAACCAACCTACACAAAATGCTTCTCACCGGAGATTCCATCGATAAAGGATTTTTCAGGCGATTCCTTCACCGTAGAGCCGTTGACCGGTTATCAGAGTTCCTCTCCATTCCGGTTGGAGGGAATTTAAGAGAAAAGCTCAAAGATATCAGCCCTTTCGGAATTTATGTTGAGAATGCGAAGAATATTCTTAGTCTTCTCTGGTAAAGGGAACAATCAAGGCATGTCATCGATGGGGTGGTACTGATAAGGGACAGCGTACATAATGAACTCCGTCGGGAGTTACAGACGACCTAACTAAAGCAGCAGGAAACGAAACGGAACTGCATCTTTATAGAAGGAACTCAACTCCTCGGCTATTGGAGATATGACTGACTCTAAGATAACAGTTCCATTGGCTTTGAACGATAACTGGTGACCAGGGATTTTAGGATTCTTAAATCAATCAATCAAGGCAGCGATTCCTAGCCCTATAAAAAAGGTTAAGACTTTTATCCCGAAACGATGAGTGTCTTGTAACGAAGAAAACATCAGAAGAATCCATCAAAGAATGAGAAAATTTCACTCCAAGAATCCTTGTTTGTTAACTGAATAAGAATTAAAGAATCCCAGCAAATTGGGGGCTAGGAATCATGTTAGGCAGTCGATTCCATTTGCGTGTGTGCGCAAGAGATTCTTTACATTAACCTAGTGAGAAGTCTACTTGCACCTTTTTCCCTCGTGCATGGTAGATGTTGGCCACCATCAAATTCTTAATTCTACGGGACAACAGGTGGAATCTGCATCACATCAATCCATAAATCCATGTTTTCTCGGTTCCCCCTCTCTCCTTGCACTGAAACAGATAGGATCCCGTGCAAGAATTGTTGGCGCAGTTGGCGTGGGAACACCGGCACCATTACCATAACTTCCCAAACCAAGGGGTCTCCCTTAGTTGGAATCCGCCATGGCACGGATCCATTTCCTTCATTTGACACATCAATAATTTGTGAATGCTTATGATTTTCAATCTTCCTACTTCATTTTCTTGATAATTACTATCACGTCATATAGTTTTATAAAATCTTTACTTTACTAATGAATTGTTTCTGCGTATGTCCACTGATTAGTAGTGTTTGCTTTTGAAACTATGGAGCCTGACCTAGTTGATATAGTGACGGCATTCTGGTGACAAAAACAAGCATTCTTCCTACGAGGCCCACTTAGCCACTAGACATTATTTGAATTACGGAATTCATGGGTTTGGAGAATTAGAATATAAACAGGGAAAACCTCCTCCAATCACTTCAGGATCTGCTTGACGAGAAATGCACCAATATTTATATGCGGTTATAATTTCTTCACATCACATCTAATCAAAATATGAAACTTGATTCATCTAGAACTCTAAAACTATATCTAAACAAGTTAATCTGGATTAAATTATTTTAAAAAAATCAAAACAATATCATTTTAAAATTAAAAAAAATAAAATTTTGAATAGTTTAACCCAAAACTATCAGATCATGAATTAACTAAATTTTTATTAACCATGTAAATTTCTCTATAAACTCTGACTATACCAGGATTTGAGTAGACCCGCGAGGATGATCCAAATTTAATAGCCAAGCTTATAATTGTCGGTCCATGTTTGTTTATGATATATAGTTCTTTGATTTATATATATAAACACCGTACGTATGCATTTTAATCACATCCTAAATGATTAAGCAAGATGACTTATGACTATTCATGCTAAAGGTGGGCCATCTAAAATTAATTATTCCGAAGGAAGAGGAGAGGGCGACACCATAACATTCTGGTCGCTAGAAAAATCAAGCTAATCTCCTAATGCTAAAAGAAAACGAAAAGGAAAAGTAAAAAGGAAAAAGAAAGCCCAAATTTGAAAAACGACATGAATTTAGATATGAAAATAATCAAATATAAATTTCCAAAGGACATGGAAGTCTATATTAATCTCTAGTGCTTCAAAAGTAAAAGAAAGCTTCCTAAAAGTAAAAGCAGGGAAAAGATATAGAAAGCAAAATAATTAAAGGGGAATTGCTCCTGGCACGGATCTGAACAGTTTTTATACTTAAATGACCAAAATATCCACTGCACCTCAGTAAGGAGGATAAAAATCATCCAGCATTGATAGGGTGATTAATTTTGTTTTAATGCTAATAGCTAGTGTTATATATATAGCATTAGTTACTCTCAACTTTTAACTTTAATTACTTTATTCTTAATTGTAGTTTGGCCAAACTCCGTATCATGACTTAGATGAGTGCTCATTGAATTGACTCGGATTGGGTAAAATAATCTTTAACAAAAATATAAAATAAATCGGTTTCATCTAAGTTTTAACAAAGTAATTTGAGTTATGAGTCGAGAGCATGTAGATTTAAAAATTGCACACTTGTAATTAATTAATTCCAAGTTGGTTTTTTTTTTTAGATTAACGTGGGTGTCCGGCAACTCGACTCGGGCTCTGAAGTTAACGATCATATAAGTTTCCAGTAGCCCTGAGGTTTGTGGGACTCGAACTGATGAATTCTGAGAAGTAAGCACTGAATCTGACTAGTTGAGTTACACCGTCATGATTAATTCCAAGTCGATTTTAATATAGTTTAATCGGACTGTTTTCTTTCATCTTTTTAAATATTTAAAGACAACAAATAAAAATAAATAAAAATAAAAGAGAACAATTGACATTTGACAAATTGATTATTAATGAAAGTTGCACATATATTCTTGGGGGAGGTGGTTTGACATTTTCCCTAGATATGAAAAGCAGCCATCCTTGAGAATCCATGCATGTTACTTCATTCAACTAGTGGCGATAAAATTATGCCGGCCTGAGATTTGGGGAATCCTAATCTTGCTGTAGCTTCTTGTACCAGCAATGTTTTCAGATTCAATTAATTCGAAGGACGCTAGCTTAAGTTTGCTTGTCATTTAGTATTCACTCTCAAGTAGTGTGAGTGAATTTATTTTTTTATTTTTTATCTCCGATATGAATTATTCAAGGAGATATTGAAAAATAAAATGTGAAGGCACTGCTTCATAAGTATGGATGACTTGTCTAGAATGCAATTATAGAGAGACTCGGTTTTGTTTACGCTAAAACTAGCTCAAAAATATTATTTTTTTGAAAAAAAAAATACCCCTTTAACGGATATATTGTGTAGTTTCATGGAGTATATAAGTTCTAAATGAGTAGCTTTATTTTTATAAAATAAATTAAATAATTCTTTTTATATATATAACCCGGGGTGTCTAGGCTAGCTTATACGCGCACCACGACTAATCTCCGGACCCACTGAACACCCTGCAAGCCCAGTAAACAGGTAAGACACCGCGGGGGTGATAGGCATGCACAAAGAGAATCGAACCCGGGTGCAGAAAAAAAAAAAAACAAATCCCTATCATAATCGCAAGGCCACGACCTCAAGTAAAAATTAAATAATTATTTATCAAATGGGTAGATGCTATAGGTATACACTTGCTTTCGTGTCCATGGCGGTTATTTTGTGGAGTAAATTATAAATTAGTCCCTCTATAAATAAATTAATTAGTCCCCTTGTTTCATCTATTTTTTCTATTTATAACTTATTTTATTTTTTATGCTTATATATGGAGGCATCTCCA
>Ga0307507_10008477_pt1 | contig 14186 bp, 15 predicted proteins | sample 7_EM_MG_FD_207223 | JGI IMG/M metagenome (GOLD analysis project Ga0307507, IMG submission 207223) | Populus trichocarpa ectomycorrhiza microbial communities from riparian zone in the Pacific Northwest, United States - 7_EM | ecosystem: Host-associated > Plants > Roots > Unclassified | place... | reverse complement strand
TTATAATTTTATGAATATTCATTCATAAGGGCTGGTAAAATATTCAATCATTATCACTCCTTATGAATGAATATATCGTTATAAAGCAATGAATAAAAATATCATCGACAACCCTGACGGCGGTGATGTGACGTCCTTCGTATTCACCTTCGATGCATTCGTGCGTGATGATGTGGATGTTATGAAGGAGCGGTTTGTGGTCATCTTCAGAAAATGGGGGTCGGTCGGTCGGGCCTGGTGGACCTGGGGTGGTGGGGGTCCTGGAAGGGGTGATGGGCTAGGAAGAGGTCCAGGGACTCTGGCGCAGGGTTCGGAGGTCCCGGTGGCCCAGGAGGTCCAAAGATTGCTGGTTTAGTGGGCTCGGATGGTCAGGGAATTCTGGAGGGCTATGAGGATAATGGTTAGGATATTTTGAGCTTTTCCATCTTGGAAGCCAGGGCGGCTTGGAAAACCCTGAGGGCATTAGGCGTTTCGATTCTGGAGGTTGCTCGAGTGCTTTGCCTCGACTTCAACACTTGGTGCTCTGTTATTTTGTTCATATTGTGCTTGGCCCCGGCGAGCATCGGGTACGTCCATATTCGATGATGGAGTGAGGTTTAAGTTGCAGTACTCAGTAGCTGGGGCACCGTAGCGAAATCCAGAGAAATTTTACAGGAGAAGTAAGCAAGGGATGGTGAGAGCTTTACAGGAGGTGGACAGTTAGAGCGCATACCGCTCGGAAAATATGTTCGACATTAGAGTTCTTTGCAAACTTTAATGTGAAAAAAGCTAATGGCGGGTATGGTTCTGTTGAAGTATGACCTGGTGGAGGGGTTCATTGTGGATGTTCAGTGGAGGTAACTTACGAGTCTTGAACCTAAAGTGCTATCGCGAGTATCTTCGCTGGATTGACGGAACCAATCATAACGGTCGAATATTGAGGTGGCGAGAAAGCTATGATGCTGAAAGACGGTAAGTCTTACCGCTACAAGTCATCCCTCACACGACACAGATGAAATGAGACAGAAGCTGACCTACAGCACTGTAATATTTGCGTACGTCAAAGCTGTTGGGGTCAGTGCCAATGTCCAACATTTATCTTAGAGCGTCGTATCAGGCGAATTAGCATTAGCGTTTGTTTGAGACTGTCAGCCCCTAACTTAACCTCTGGGGAACTCGACGCTGACGTTTGTGTGATAATTGGGGCATATGGAGGCGGAGAGTCAAAGAAGAGTCAAGCCATGTCCTCAAAGGAGGTGATGAGATGATTGAAGGTGAAGGTTAGGTGAAAGTTGGGTGTTGAAATAAAGTTCTGTGGACCATGGTCGTTCAAGCTAATATTGGCCGGGAATAGGCCTGATCTTCACCGTACCGCCCAAACATAGCACCAATCTCATTCATGCAAAGAGTCACTGCCGAGAAAAACACGCCTAACTGTGAACGAATGGATTCCAGACAAGATCGTCGAATGGGAGGCCTCGCACGGAGTAAACGATTGGACGGGTAGGGCTGACCGGGGATTTTCTTTGAGACCAGGGTGGGGAATATGTTGGTAGCCGTAGGACGCACCTTGACTATGATTGGTTGGACAGAACAGCGAGAATATCAGGAGAAAGAACTGTTTATTTCCTTGACCTGACCCACATCCCTAGAAACGAAGAGAAATATAATATCTAACCGAAAAAGAGAGCTCGATCTGCATTTCTGCAAGATTAACGAACTGCCATTGCTCCTCATCAACATTATGTAGAATTGCGGCCGTTTTGGAGCCTTTCCTGGTACAAACGAGGGGATATAATGCTTAGCATAATGGGAAAAGCAGGAAAATAGCCACCATAGTTCTGCGGAACGCTTCAATGCCATACGCTATGCTTGCCGCCAAAATTTTCTTAACGAGAGACAATGAATTATGAATTCGGAGGAAAACCTGAAATAAGCCCTGCGCCTAAAAGTGTGAGAATGGAAATCGCTCGAAATGGGAAGAACGTTGAGGAGAGGAGAAAATCGTAAATCGTTCCGCAGTATGTTGTTCGTCAGGTCATGATTCGTCAGGTCGTCCATTACATTCGTTGGTATTCGCTGAGCTTGAGCTCTTCAAGTCTTTAGCCGATGATGGTGAATTTTGGTCTTCGTCGTATTCCTATGCCCCCATACCCCATACCCCATACACCATGCCCCATGCCCTATGCCTCATGCTTCGTGCCTCATAGTTCATGCTTCATGCTTCATCACACTAGCCAGAACTAGTTCAACCCACCCTCTTGCAGGCAAGAGTTGCACCTCTCGTATGCTCGGATGGCCCCTCGACCACAGTAGCAGAATCCGGTCGTGGATGACTTACTGGATCGTCTGCTTTCGGAGTCGAGCCCGCATTCACTACTTCTAGGGCTGCTTCCCCCGCTTCCAGCTTCCGCATATGTACTACTCCCACTGTCGTAGTCCTGGGAGTATGTGTTGCGTCGGCCGGTGCCAATGGCTACCGGTAGCCCCTGGATGACGCCTCCTTGGCCTTGTCTTTGGCCAGGATACATTCCATCGTTGACGGAGAAGTTTCTACAGATCATGTAGGCGCGGGTGGCTGCTGCGTTGCGAGCCAACTCATCCGTCTCGTATTCCACATCCGTAGAATACTCCCTGTTGTTGACCCGAACGGTGCAGGTGTAGCCCTGCCGCGTTCGATAGCATTCGTAAAGCGGATCGGGCCAGTGGCGGCGGTTGCATAACCCTGCGAAGGTAAAATTGTTAGTGGAGGGATAGTAAGAGGCTTGCATAGAAAGATCGTCGAAGTTCAAGCGGCTCCTGCGAAAGAGCGTCACATTTCGCTGAGGATCAATTACCCTTGGCCAGGAACGGCACGTTATGGTGGCATCAAGGCTTCAGGCACACTCCCAAAACCAATAGTATGTGCATCCACTTATTTGTTTGTTTGATTTTCCGTTGGGTTTCCATGATCGTGGTACCCAGACACTACCTTCGGAAAAGAATAGAGCGACTCTTACCTGTCAGGTACATGATGTAAAACATGATGCCGAGGGATGTCGGGGGAGGTAATTGGGTGTGAGTGAATGGCTTGACGTGGGACTGGCGGATCTCGAGTGTAGAACCCTGAAGAACTCCAGCCTTACTGCCACGCAGGTTCGAGGGGGGACGATATCAGGCCCAAAGCCGAATCGTGGCTCCTGTCGTACGACGGTAGATGCGTTCGGAGGCTTGACAACTACCAATGTGAGGAGTGACAGCTGTCTAGGTGGTTGGCAATTGTTATCGAAAAGTTAACGGCAAGGGAGAGTGAGTGGCCTGCAGAAAGTGAAATGGGATGGGGGGGACATATGCCTCCAACAGCGGGACAGAGTGTAATTTATTGCAGCAGCGGGTGCAGCAGGGCATGTCTGGATATGCATTCGGCTTGAGTCCGGCTGTCTTGGGATCCGAGAGCATTGGACGTCTCAAATGAATAATCTGCGGGCTTTTGTTGCGGCTCTGTGCGAAAGACCCATATTGATGTGTTGGCGTAAGTTTTCGCCAGTAAAGACAGGGTTCCAGAATGTTAGCTACTTGATAACTTCAAGCTCCGTAAGGCATAGGTTCACCGGTTCGCCAGAGGGGACATCACTTCATTTCGCCACTCAGCTGCACCAGTAGCGTACTGACGGCTGGTGATCGGGAAAAAAATGCTCTGTGCTCCATACGTCAAGCATTCTCTTGACCTTTAGATCGGCATCGCGAGCAGCCTGATATGGCAACGTTGACAAAGTACTAAAACTCCGCAGCGCAGCACATGAATTGAGCTATGATTTGAACAAGCTCCGTAATTGAGAGCTCCTTTGGTGGCCGCTAATGCAGTGCAGTAATTCGAAGGGGACGACAAAGCACCGCAACGTCAGATGCTGCAAGCTGCTCCGTGACCCCGAGTGACTACACGACGGCTTGGCCCCCTTCGACGACGCGATGCTTGGTCGAGAGGAAGGCACGTAGAAGACGGGGCAGCAGCTGAAAATTGGGCCTAGGAGATCGAGCTTGCCTGTTCCGTGCCAATTCAAAGCGCGGCCATCGCGCTTGGGGGGAGGGATTACTGGAGGGGAGGTTGACACGCTATCGTGACTGATTTTGGGTGCAGAACATGGTGGCTTGAAAAAGTGTCTAAGCGTCACGTCAAGAATGGCAGGCTGCCTCCTGGCTCCAGGGTCAAGAGTTAAAAATTGATTGAGCGTTTAAGAGAGGGCAACGGGGTTGGTGTTACCACAGATGTTGTTGCACACACCCCGGACGACCGTGCTCATGCATGCGTGGTGAGTTGGCACTTTCGAGTGGAACTATCTGCGCCATAGACCCAAACGGGGCACGACCAACGGCTGCTAGCTGTACGGGCTGCTTGCGAACATGAGTCGCCGTGTGAGAGATCAGGGAAAGCTGCGGAGAGTTTTCGAACAAAGTGCTCCTCAATCTCGAAATCCGTCGCTACTGCTGCTGCACCGAGCTAGGGGGTGAACAGGGGGTGACGGCGTTCCTGGCGAGGGCGACTTGGGGGATGCAGAGTCGATCCCAAGAAAGCAATGTGCCGAACGCTTCCACATATTATCCGAACTGACCTGCCGCATTCCGCAGGTAATCTCGCCATATTGGCATTTTAAAGGGGGGTGTGTGGGCGGGCTTCGCTGCATCGACCAGGCAGGCAATCGCATCGCTTGATTTAACGAGTGACAAGCCCCTGCGGGAACGGTGAAGCACACAATTTAAACCATTAGACTTCTTAGGAAATCTTAGACACAAATTAGAACCAACGCGATATGCGCGGAGCTCGAAGGAGTGAGAGTGGATGCCAGCGGATTCGCAGTAGAGCAATGGAAGTGGAGGTACGTACAGGATCAAGGTACCTTTGGCGCCGGGACCAAGGCTTGGATAACGCAAGGACTGTCAGGCGGAGGCGGGGTAGAAATGGTTGAGCACGTTGGGATGGGGGGGGGAGTTCCGAGAAGGATGCCTGCCCTAGAAACAGATAGAATTAAAGAGGTTCGAGATGTCGTGCCGGGGTTTCTTGTGTTACGCATACAAGTAGTTATCCAGGAAGCCTGCGCAATCGAGAAGAAAGGCGGTGAGGGCGCGCTGGGGAGGAGTTACTTTGGCCTGCTCGAAGGAAGATGGGCAGCTCTGCCCTATGCACGAGTCCACCACCATAGTCAACGCCGTCACCACATGTATTTTTGATGTTGTGCGTACGGCACGTCTTCATGTCGTGAAAACAACGTCTCTCGACCTAACCGACTTACTTCCGCCATCTTTCAGACCCACCGGTTCATTTCGTGTCCTCTCTCCAATTATGAGATCAGCCTTGTGAGACACTCCATGGACCGTCCCTCCGCAATGCCGATTGCTGCGTGTGGGGCCTCTTTGCACGACTCTACGGGCCCGACGATGAAGCAGCGACGCGATCCAGTGATCGAGTCATCTGGAGATCCAGTCTGCCAGCCGTGCTAGTCATGCTAGTTATTGAGAGGGGGATTACTAATAGGAGTTCTAAGATGGATATGTCCCCTCGCGGTCCGCAAAACCATCGTCGGCAGCTGCTCGGTATCCGAATACAACCTCAACACCAGCTCCGATAAATACCGGGGAGCTCGATAGCATCTGTAAAGTCCGAAACAGTTAACGGAAACTATAAAAGGCTTCTCTTGAGTCCCGAAAAGCTTAGAAGACCTCCATCCCATAGCTACCATCAACCTTGAGCTCTCACAGCCAATTCTCTCATCATTCTGAATTTTAGAGAAACCACAAAACGTTTTATCCATTTTATTAGCTACAAACGTCTTCCTACAATGTCTAAGCAAATTATCCGTATAACCCTATTCAAAATACCCTCGGAATCCGACATTGAAGCAGCCCTCGCCAAATATTCCACCCTCCAGGGGACTGCAGTCAAGGTAATTAATTCCACTCACAATTCCTCCATAGCTGATTGCTCCCTCGATCACTCCTACGATTGCCTGCCTTCTAGCTCCACCACCCGGTTGGTCTCACTTAATTAACATCCTCCAGGACGGCAAACCCTACATTCTCAGTGTCCGCGCCTTCAAGACCTACGACGATCCGCGCAACAACGGCTTCACTGTCTGCGGCCGCACCGTTTTCTCCTCGCTTGAAGATATGAAGTACTACGACGAAGACTGCGAAGCGCACAAAGAGCTTAAGGCTGAGTTTAAGGGTAAGGTCGCCATGCCTGGGGGTGTCATGACGGTATATATGGATGGGGATGCGTAGATGCTAGGTCGTGCAGGAACATAGATGTTGATGTGGAATCCAATTGAATTTAACGACATCGGAGAAGCGTTGTGGTCCGAAGTGATGTTCAGGTGACGTGTGATGGCGTGAGATGAAGTCGAAACAGGCGTGCGGATACTGGGTTTGGGCCGATTCCCACCCGGGAAGGCGTAACTGCTCTATTCAAGTTACCTACCCTTCCTTTTCTGATTTATGTGACGTCTCCCGTATTCCTTCACTGAGGGTTAGAATCTGCATGACAATCCCCTACACAACCCACCGAAACTGCCTCATCCAAGTCCGCTCCACTTCACCTACCAACATCGCTCAAAACCCAACCTTTTCCTCAAAATGCCGTCTAATCGCCTCTGCTTTCCCCAATGGCACCACAAAGACCGGATGAATCAACTCAACCTTATCCGCCTCATCCCAAACCTCATTCTTCTCCTCCATATCCTCCGCAACAGCCCACTTAAATGCCGCACTCAATGGCGACGCCTCGAACTCTGACTCCTTCTCCGAATCATACACATAGCGATGCTGCACCGCGCTCAGTCCTGCAAGGTTATAGCACGTGTGATACGCGTCCGGGTGTCTACAAAGCACCAACATCAGTGTTATCCTTAGCCAGTCTCCTAAAGAATACAACGCACTTTCCAGGCTTATCTCTCAGCCCGCCATTCGGCCCCTGGCAGCAGCACAGAATATACCTAGCCAGCGCCTCGCGGTCCCAAAGCCGTTCCTTCGGTAGGCTAGCCGTCTTCCTAGAACCTAGGAGTGCCGCTTCAAGAAGCGCCCAGCACCCACCGACCCAATGGCTGTAGCAGCCGTCGACAAGCTTGTTAGTGCGGCCGGTGAAGCCGCCTTCGGGGCTCGTCTGGCGCGCAGTGAGCCAGGCGAGGAGGGCGGGGATGTCGAGATATCTGCGGCCTTTGTTAGTGAAAGTGGTTCAGACTGAGTGCAGGGAGGGGGAAGGACTTGGTCATGGTGTCATAGGGCGCACCGACGATGCACAGGCAGCCCAGCGCGCAGAAGGCGTAGGCACCATGCGCTTCGTCCCCGGGAGAGTCGGACATGCCGCCTTCGTATGTTTGGCCTGTGTTCAGTCAGCGTTGGGCCTTGGGTAAATGAGGGGTTGCTGACATTGCGCCACCCATTCAGGCAGATTGGTGAGGAATGTTTCGTCGCCCTTGATTCGAGCGGGTGACTCGGGCGGGAGCTCGAGGGGGAGGTTGAGCAAAGCGATGATGACCATGGCACAGAAGGCGCCGCTATTTGGTCAGCATTTGTGATGGTAGTAGAGAGGGTGTCAATTTACCGGATGTCTTCTTCGCCTCCGGACGCCATGGTGAAGCCGCCGTCCCGCTGCTTCACGTTCCCTAACCAGTGCCACCTTGGATGACTCTTAGATTAGAGTGATGTATAATGCATGCGATAACGTACATTGCCTTTCGATCGATCATTTCATATGCCTCTTTACCTCCAACCATGACGAGACTGAGGACCGCTGCGTAAGATACCGCCAGATGGGAGAGCTGGCCATGTCCACCACCGAACCCGCCGGTAGGGTTTTGGCAGGGTGAGAGAGTATATGTGACACTGCTCTTATATATCAGGGCTAAGTTGAAAATATTGCTTGTACAGCGTCATTTGTCAAAGTTGCATTCAGCCATGGTATTTCAAAACAAGACGCAGTCAATTGGACATCGCCAGATTATCAGATGAATTCCGGTTGGGATGGATTTTGATCGCAAAGTTAAAATATAATAGGAGATCTTTGATATGATGAGAAAACGAAAGATATTGCACCTACCGCTCCTGATATTTTGAGACGTCCTCCCGGAGGCAGGTCAAGCCTTGAAGACTCCAATACAGTATCCAAGGTCGCGCAGCGTCCATAGCTGCCATTCTCGCAGGGTACGACCCAAGGGCATGATGTAGAAACGAAATGTGTCTCGAGCGCTGCAATGTAGGGATGCCATGAGAATTGAGATCAAATTCGTATGGATTCTCTGTTAAGAAGGGCAATATATCCTCCACTGTCTGATCCTGAACATCTGAAGTTTCAGTCTCTAACTCGTCTCTTAAGAGCGACTGGACAAGGTGAAACTTTGCTAGCTGTGGAGTTAGGGCTTCTGCAGGTTCTGTGTCCATATCCTCGACCTCTTCTGATTCGGAAAGCTCTTGGATACGTTCTGACGAGAGAATTTCTTGTAGCCTTGCGGATGGAGTTTGTGTAGAAGTCGGCTGAGAGGCCATGCTGGATTTGAATTGCAGTTTTCGACGCTTGTTTCTCAAAGGAATAGAAAAGGGCATCTGCAGTGGTCGGAGAATAATAGAATTATAGGATCAGTTAACTGGTTGCAGGGTCGAAGAGGCTAGTATTGTTCTCTGGTAGGTATCCGGATAAGGCAATTACATATGCGACTCAAGGCCTTAAGGCCTCAAGACCTTGCATTCTTTGTTTTCGGAAAAATAATCGGTACCTCTTCACTTCTCGAAGCAATTTTACACAACAACAATCGCAGTGGTTGTTCAATGATATATTGAGCGCTAGTTTGGCCTTGGCAACCGAGGCTGTACCAGGCGTCATACAGAGAAAGCTCAACACCAAACTGTCAACCCTCTCAAATCATCTGGCAGATATATCACAGGTTGACTGCGATGCGCAACTTGCTCTAACGTTTAGTCTGACTCGCGAACTCCTGCCATACCGGCCAACTCCTCTCCGAACGTCTCCCCAGCCACCGTAAGAGGCTTGCATGGCTGCAACACGAAGAGCATCCTCGTCCATTCCGTTTGGCTAGGATTGATCCACTGATGCATTGTCCCTCTCTGGATAGCCACATCGCCCCTCTTCATCAACTTCTTCTCTCCACTGTCCAGTAGCAGTTCAACCTCTCCCTCTAGCACTGCACCATAGTCCAAGCTCACAGTCCTGTGCATGGCACATTTCGTCTTTGGCGGGATATCGACATGTCGCAATACAGTGCCACCCGAGACGACTAACCCAGGAGCATCCTCTAGATATCCTCGATAGACATTTATATCGGTGTCGTTCGTAAGGTCCACCGGGAACCCTTTTGTGGTGTAACTCAGCGCGAAGGCAATACCATCGGAATTTGGCTTCATTGGGTTCACTTCTGGGATATCGTTTGAGAAGATTGCTTTGCCATTGGCATCGTGCGTAGTGATATGGCGATTGATCTGGGGTAGAGCACCGACATGAGCCATGATGAGGTTCGATACGGCTGTAGGGTAGATATGGGAGGGAGGATATGATGACAAGAATCAACGCGATTTTCGGGAGCTCAACAAGGTTTATGTCAGTGGACCGGAGTACTGCAGCCTCCCGTCGTCATTAACGGCGAGATATTAGGTAGATCCTGCATCTTGTGACCATTCCCCGGCGATTGACATGATTTTTCTCGGGCTTTTGCCAGGCATGCATCGATGCAGGGGAGCCGAACTTCTTGGCATACCCGGGGAACTGGGGCAGTCCGAAGGTTTGTTTACTAATAACGTAGCTTATGGGCTTTTAACGGTTGGGCCTTACCGCTTACCTATTTAAGCTTAGCGACTTATACTACCGCTTTAAAAATTACAAAATTAAAAACTTTAATCTATATTATACTATACAGTCAAAACTCTTTAGTACGATATCTGGTTACAGCGATATACTCTATATTACGATCTACAAGCCTTGATCAAATTTTTTTTGGTGTATTTTACGATAATCTGACTTTTTACGATATCGTTAAGTTCTCTACACCAAAATCGGTATAGCCAGTATTTTATTAAGTAGATTTGGGCTTTCCTTAGCCATCAACATCTATCCCACAATAATTAAACTTTATTAAAACCACCTTCAGATCTTACTCTCCATACTTAATTCTACCTTATTTAATATGGTAAGACATTAAAATCCTAAAAGGCGTCGCTGTTATGGTATTTCTGACTATAAGCGCCAAAAAATCTGTACCTACTACTTTAAACAACCACACCTTATGTAGGGCCTAATTATAATGCAGAAATAGATAAGGACGAATCTAAACAACCTTAAATTAAGCCTAATAAGGCCTTACAGGTCTTATAAAAGCTTCGTCTATATAAGGAATAATAGGAAGACGGCGAGGGAGACTTAATTACAAGCCTTATAAGGCACGAAACGTTGAATTCGAGGGCGACGAAATTGCAATATCAAACAGACGTCGAGCAGCAGTGCTTTTATCAATATTCAATACTTATTGATAAGGATTTAGTATTTTTCAATAACACCATAATAATATATTAAACTTAACTACATTGAACTTTTGGAGCTCTTGCTGTACCCGGCCCAAAAAAACCAAACTAACCAAAAGAACCCTGAAAAACACCCTAATAATCCCCTAAGATGCATGCATCACAGGGAAGGCACAGGTGGAACGACGGTAGTACGCAGTCGCGCGCAACCGCCAGACCCATACCTAATAATGGCCCCCCACAACAATAATAAGGACGGGTGAATACCACACTAGAAAGCGGAAATACCCCAATTAAGAAGGCATCTGATAAAATATAAAGCCTATTAGACATGTCTAGTATCCAGAACTATAGGGGAGCATCTATTAGCCATTATAAACTAATGCAGCTAGCAGAATGGCTCTAGTCTAGTAAACCTTAGGCGCCCCTCTAGTAAACCCTTAATTAAATCCTCCAACAGCTAAACAAAATTAAAGATAAATAAAACCCCCCTCTATAGGCGAACCGCACCTAGGCCGCTATAGCTATACTCCTATAGTATAGGGAACCTACCCCCCTAAAAATAATAACTAGGCATATAATCATAATATAACTAAATATAGAAAAGGCAGAGGAACTTAGGGGACAATCAGAAATAGAAGTTCTTACGGAGATTTATAAGGAGGTCTATAACGCCGTTATAGTCTAACACCTTAGGAGTAGAGACATTAGAGTCACCCTAAAGGACTAATAGGTAAAGGAACGGGCCATAAGGGTAGGGGATAGGCTAAGAGAGCGTATTGGCATAAAAGTGCTTTATAAAGATTACCTAGTTAAAGTCCTGTCGGTTTCTATAAGCCTTAGGGTAGAAAGGGGACGCTAGGCGGACAATATAGCAACTATATAGGAGATAGTAAAACAAACGGAATGCCTTATACTAGGACTTGTAATTACCTAGATCCAATAGCTTTAACAGGAAAATACAAACTAAGTATATAATAAGAACAATAAGAGGATATAAGGGGCGCTAGAGATTTACTAGGGAGACAACAAATAAACGTATAGCTCCCTTATTATTAGCGTATATACACCAGGAATATAAAAACTCCTTATCTAAAAAGGAATAATTATAAATGGCCTTATATACAATATAAGGCTCTACAACCACAGACTACGCCTAGAATGATATTATTGCTGCGCATAATAGGGACACACCCAATCCACATGCGCAGCATAGGTATACTATAGCTACTATGCAGGCCCCCACGATATAAGACAATATACAAATCAAAACCAAATAAAATGCGTAAACTATCACTAAAGCATACATAAGGCGTAGGAAAGAGAAGACTGCATTAAATATAGGAGACAGAAGGAAAGGGCTTAATAGCTACGGGAATAACTATACGCTAGGTTATACAAATAGAAACAATAGGCAATAAGCTAGGGGGACGTAGGTGTCTTCCTAGCGTTTCCTACCTTTAATACTAGGGGGCTAAGCCAGCCATCCCAAGCCTTAATAGGCCAAAAGCGACGCTGTGTAACATCACTAGACCAAATAGGGATATAAGGGACACATGGAATATAAGGGAGAGGACGCCCAGTAGAAAGACCCCTATGGACGGCTATAGTAAGTTTAAGGCCGGGATAATTAAGAATTAGATTTAACACGGTAAATATAACATATATAGCTAGCTTATAAGGGGCATATAGCTAATTAGTAAGAATGGGGGAAGAACTAGAGGCAATAATAAACTCAGATTTAGAAAGGCTAGTAGGAACATAAGATATAGGAATAGAAAGCTCTATACAAAATAAGTAGTAGCCAGGGAGTAAATATAGGAGATAGAAGTTCTAAACATTTTAGAGAAAGTGGAAATGGAAAAAGTAAGGAGTAAAGGAGAGGTAAAGGACCCCTACTAGGGGTCTGCTACTTAACTATTATATAGTATAACTGCGGCAATACGAACCACTGTTTAGTAAGGCCCCTACTAGATAGTCTAGACCCAGAGAAACACTATATTCTTGCCATATAAGAGCCATATTACAATACTTATATATAATTAACATACTGCCCCCAAGGATTTTAGCTCCTATATAAACTAAAAGCAGCTATACGCGTATGCTTTATAATTAGCAAAAATATCAGCCTTGCCTTATAGTTATAGCAGGCAGTTAACCTAGATATTACAGTTATAACTATCCAGATATATAGGGGACTAGTACAAATTATTAATATCTATAACCCTAGGGTTAAAGGGGTAGCATAGACAGAGAACATTATATCTATAATAAGCTTACTAGAAACTGAATACGCGGAGTCCATTTTACTAGGAGATATAAACCTCTACCACCTATAGTAGGGGGGCATCTATGTTGCTGCCAATTAATAGGTAAAGTGCCTACTAAGAGCTATAGATAATAGGGGCCTTAAGCTAGCTACTCCTCTAGGTGCAATTATATGGCAATGGGGCACCGCTAAAAGTATAATTAACCTTACAATTATGGACGAAAACCTATACTAAAGACTTAAAAGGTGCTCCCCTAAAGAAGAATGGGCACTTACCTTAGACTATATCCCTATCCAGATATAACTAGATCTAGACATTAAGGCGCAACTAAATAGCAAAAGATACGCAATAAGGAAGCTTAATATAGATAGCTTCCTTAATATAATTAAATAACAACTCTAAGACCTAGAAGAAATCCACTTAATACTAAACAAGCAAGGCTTATTAGCTACCCCTAAGGAAATTAATTAAAGACTAAAAAGGATCTAGGTAGTAATTAAAAGTAGGCTAAAAGAGCACTGCCTAGTTTTAAAACCGGGCCCCTACGCGCGATACGTATGGTCCGCATAGTGCGCGGCTTTTGTAGCCGGCCAACGACGAGCAAGGAGAAAATACACAAGCAGCCACAATTCTAAGGATAAGAGATAATATAAAGACATAAGAAACCAGCTAAAGAATACCCTAAGAAAAGAAGCAAGGAATAACTAGAGATAGTTTATAAATAAATACACTACTAACCTAAGTCTCCCCTATAACAAGGGCCTTTGGACCATAGCAAAATAGGTAAAGAAAAAGGCTGGACGCCTAGTAGAAGATCCACACCTACTACCCCTATAAAGAGTAGGCGAACTATAGGCCATAAGCAACAATAATAAGAAGGCAAAGATCCTTATAGAAAGATTTTTCCCTTAACCGGCTCCAGTAGACCTTAGCAATATTACTAGTAAAATACTAGTAACTTACCTAAGGGTTAACAGCGACATAACAACTAAAGAAATGGCCAGAACCATTAGTTACCTCTTAAATAACACAGCACTAGGACTAGATAGGATCCTAAACGAAGCCCTAAAGACCTATAGACCACTTATAGCACCTTGGCTTGCAGATATAGCTAGAGCATGCTTTGCAATAGGCTACTACCCGCGACTTAGAAGATCTATGACGACGGTTATTTTATAAAAAGAAGGTAAAGTAGACTACTTAATTCTAGGAAGCTACCGCCCTATTGCCTTAAAAAACACCCTAAGTAAGATCTTAGAAAAGGTTATAGCGGACCACATAGCAGATATAGTAGAGGAATACGCCCTACTACCACAAAGCTAAATAGGGGCAAGAAAGAATCGCTTAACGCTATTAGCACTTACACTACTCGCTACTACCATTAAAACTGCATAGGCTATGCGAAAGGACTTTATAGTATTAATGCTTAGCCTAGATATT
>Ga0307507_10008475_pt1 | contig 14187 bp, 17 predicted proteins | sample 7_EM_MG_FD_207223 | JGI IMG/M metagenome (GOLD analysis project Ga0307507, IMG submission 207223) | Populus trichocarpa ectomycorrhiza microbial communities from riparian zone in the Pacific Northwest, United States - 7_EM | ecosystem: Host-associated > Plants > Roots > Unclassified | place... | reverse complement strand
AGGAATTTTCAAAAACCCTTCTGTTGCTTTCATCCCATATCAAGTAAACAACAATGCTGAGGGATACTCTTTTCATTCTAGTGACAACAGTTTTCCCCTTGAGATGAAGGCCCCGAACTGCACTGTTGATGGTGGTCATGCCTCTGTTTAGTCTAAGCCAGGATTTGACTTTCATCCACAATATGGAGGTCCAGCTGCAGGCAAAAAACAGGTGGTCGTGGCTCTCTTCATGATCCTGGCAAAATACACAACTAACATCAATGTCAACGAAATGCAGCCTGTCTTTTGTTCGCAGCCGCTTAAGCAAGGCAAGCCACAAGATAAAACTATGTCGTGGAAGACACCAGGGCTCCCAAACCACATTCACCCAAGAGACCGGGGTTCCTTTGGTTCTCAAGTGTTCATAAGCATTAGCCGAAAAAGGCTTTATGGTATTATCCCAACTTTGCAGCATAGAGATAACTGCTGGCTGCCCCCCACAGTCATCAAGGAGACGGTCACGGAATTTAATGAAAGATTTCCATAGGGGGGAGGAGGTTTGTTGAAGGGGAGTTGTCCAGATGTTGGTGCCCTGCAAATAAAAATGGTGCACCCATCTAATCCAAATAGAGTCAGCTTTCAAATGAATATTCCATAGCTGCTTCACAAGAAAGCAATTATTCCTTGCTTTAATGTCATATAAACCAAGACCTCCTTCATCTTTGGGCAAGCAGATGTTCTTCCAAGCAACCAATGCAGACATATTCCTGGTTGTACTACCAGTCCAAAGGAAATTCCTGCAAAGACAAGTAATTTGATTGATGACACTCTCTGGCATGGGAAAGATACCAAGCCAAAATTGGACCATTCAAAGTAAAACAGAGCTGATTAATTCCAACCGCCCTGCATAGGATAAATGCTTGCCCATCCAGCCTTGAATAGCAGATTCAAGTTGATGCAGTAGGGGAGAAAACTGGCTGGCCAGAAGTCTGTGGGGGCTGAGGGGGACTCCAAGGTATTTGAAAGGGAAGCTACCTTCAGAAAAACAAGATTCTTGAAGGATAGTCTGCTTCAAATTGCCACCAACACCACCAAAATATATAAAGGATTTCCTTGCATTAATATGCAGCCCTGAAGCCCGGCCAAAAGCATGAAGCTGCTCAATAAGAATCCGAACAGAAGAGCAATCACCACGACATAATAAAAGAACGTCATCAGCAAAGGCAAGATGACAAATGTGATGAAGTGCACATTTTGGGTAGTAGTGGAAGGCTGTCTGTTGGGTGGCCATTCCCAGCATACGAGAGAAATACTCCATGCAGATTAGGAATAGATAGGGAGAGAGAGGGTCTCCTTGCCGAACAACACACTTCCCAGGGAAGAAACCATAAAGATTTCCATTGACAGCAACAGAGAATAAGGAAGTTTCCACGCACAGCATCACCAGATGAACAAATCTCAGAGGGAAACCCAGCAGTTGAAGAAGAGCTCTGAGAAAGGGCCATTGCATCGAATCAAATGCTTTCCTAAAGTCAATTTTGAGAAGGCATCGGGGGGAGGTTTGTTGTAGTTGTTGCTGCTGCAGCTGATTCTGTTCCTCTTTGGCTTGCTGCTTGCTACTGTGGCTTGATCATCAATTCAGCCTGAGTTATCTGGTCATCTTTCACTGTTGTATTGTTTCTCAGGATGTCCCTTTGTCCTGTCTTTTGCTTTGTGTTAGGTTTGGAACCTTGTAATATTCGGTTCCTCTCATAACCTTTGTCTGATTTTAGCTATTGTTTTTTCATTGGTTTGTTGTATAGATCACTAAGGGACTTTGTTCCCTTTTTGTTAATCCTTGTATTTGAAATTGTTGGTTCACCAACGATGAATATTTTTGATCTATTAATACACTTACATTTTGATTAAAAAAAAAGAAAGAGACAGAGCTATCATTTGGACTGCTCAAGCTCACCAGCATTCCTCCCCTTTATGGAAGTCTATCATTTCTGTCAGGGACATTCTCTCTCAACATTGTGGAAGTCCAAGGGCGAGCATCCTGTTGATGAGCACTTGGTCTACTAGTGAAGGTCCCTTTTTGGCTCATGCATATCAATTCTTTTGGCAAGTAGGTTCAACCAACTCATGGCATAGAGTGGTTCGGGAGCAGTGGTCTTTGCTAAGTATAGTTTCATACTATGGTTGGCTGTCTTAGGCAAGCTCTGCACTCGTGATAGGTTGAGGTTTAGTCCTATTGATCCCACCTGTGTGTTCTGTAGGTAGGAGGAGGAGTCTCACAGTCATTTGTTCTTTATGTGTGGATGGCCATGTCGCCTGTGGGCTATGATCCAATCCTAGTTGCGGATGGACAGGAGCATGAGCACCTTGCACAATGCTCTTCGTTGGTTGCATCTAAAGAAGAAAAGCATGGACGCACGTATGAGAAGAGTTTCATTGGGCATGGTGGTTTATCTCATCTGGGAAGAAAGAAACAGGCGGGTCTTCGAAGGGAAAACCAAAGGAGTAAACACAGCTTTTAGAAGATTCCTAGTCTTGTTTTATATCATCTTCCACTTCCATGAGAAGGATCACTCACTTTTTCATGTTGGCTTATGGGAGCTACAATGGTCTTGGGAGGTTTTTCCAAATTTGCTGCTCTACTTGGGAGGATCAGGTTCTGTGTTTGTGGTTCGTGGATTCAAGTCCATGTCGCTTGTATTCTTATTTTATGTAGATTAGGATGGGGTTTTTGTGTCAGTGGCTGTTTTTCTTTGGCTCGGTTATCCTCGGCACCTAAAATCTTTGGGTTCCTAAGATAACCGAAAGTTTGTTTCTTTACGATGTATCTGTTCGTTGATGCTTGCTGGGAGCCTATTCACACTAGCTTTGCTCTGTATATGTGTATATATGGCTTGCTGGTTTTCCAGCTAGTCTATTTTTTATCTATAAAATTTCTAACATTTGATAAAAAAAAAGAGAGAAAGAGATAGAGATAGTAGTCAAGAGAGAGAAGCTCCCAGTGTAGTGAGAGAAGTGGTCTTTAAGTCGTGTCTATGTTCTTCCCTCATTGTGCACCATTCTTCTTCTCTTGTCACTGTCCTCTGCTCCTTAGTGTTCTTTCTTCGGTCACTATGACAAAATCAAAGACCAAATCTTCACTTCTTCGTTCCACCCAGGGTGATTTCTGGCTTCAAACAAACCGCCATACGTATGCCTCGCGCACGCCTATGGTTCAGTCTCGAAGCTGCTCACTGGTTCAACATGGCTCTATTTCTTCTACTCCGACCTCCACTCCATCAAGAACGAAGGTTGCATTTGCTGATTTCTCAAGTGCAACTAGGGTTTCGTCCAAACACAAGAATAGAACCATGCAAAAAAAAAAAAGGTTCTCCTGCTCAATCACTTCATCCTCCCTCTTCTGGTGGTCGCAACGACGGCTCCTCTGGCAGTTCCAGGGCAAGCCCCTTGCCTATAGAACGTCCGGTAAGGTATAACCGTAGCGGTTTCTGTCTGGTCTCAGGAGGTCACAACCCCGCCCCGTCTACTATTTCTCCCTCCCAACCATCTTCTGGAAAGAGCCATCCTTCAGCATTTCCTTCTAATGTCACTCCTTCCCCTGCTGGCGCCACCTCTCTTGCGTCCCCGGTGAAGGATAAGTCTCTGCCTGGTTATAGCAGAGGTGCTCCCCCAGACACACCACCAGGTACTTCAAATTCCCAGTCTCTAGCTCTTGTTCACTTTCTAGAATATGCATCCTCTGCCTCATGTCATCTTCAGGAAACTGATGTTAGTGCTCTTGTTGTTAAGTGGAAATTTTGTTTGATTGGCTATGTGGCTGGGAAATTCCCAGGTTATGCTTCCATGTTAACTTATATTAGTAGAACCTGGCAACATAAAGCTCACTTCACAATGCATGATTCGGGGTGGTTAATCTTTGCCTTCTTCTCTAAAATGGAAATGTTAGATGTTCTAGGAGGAGGTCCATATTCTGTTTTTGGCAGGCCTCTCATCCTGAAAGTAATGCCTGATTTCTTTGACTTTCAATCTACTGATATGACCACAATGCCAACTTGGGTGAGGTTTCCAAATCTGCCTCTAAGATGCTGGAACCCAATTTGCCTATAAAAAAATTGCTAGCATGATTGGGAAACCAATCCATTGTGATAATCCTACTGCACAAATGACCCGGCTTTTGCATGCTAGAATTCTTATTGAAGTTGACATGCTCTTAGACTTGTATTCCTCTGTCATTGTGGTTCTCCCAATGGCACATCATTGCCCCAACAGATTACTTATGAATCACTTCCACATTTTCTGTAAGCAGTGTAAGGTCTTAGGACATTCTACTATCACTTGCACTAAAGGAATCAAACCCAAATATAAGACGAGGCCACATGAAACTCCAGCATGTTCTGCCACCTCTAGCCCCTCTGCAGAGACAGCTGCTATTGGGAAGTAGGAACCGTATCGTGCAGGCCCTTCTGTTGATCCCCTAGTGGATCCTATGTTCATCGAAGCTGTCGCAGCTGGTGATTAGAGGCCTCAGTCTCCTTGTTGCAAGAGGTCTAAAGTTGCTTCACCGGAGCACTCTAGCTCCACACTCCCTGCTACTCCATGAGTACACATTTCTAGAGATTGTCATACTGTTGTTGCAGCCCCTCCCAAGAGGTAGTATTTAACTAGAAGCAAAGCTGCTGCCATCACTTGTTTGGGTCCGCAGGGGAAGTCCAGCCACTACACAGCTCGGATGACTCTGCTCCATCATCCAACTTTTGATTTTGATTTGTATTATGTATTTTGATAGGGAGGTTGTTCCCTTGGTTTCTTGTTGGCTTGTATTGAATTGCCTGTTAACTATTTTGTAGACTAGTTAGTCCTGTCCTATCTCTTGTGCAGATTCCCTGCTTGTTTTGTTTCAATCTGGACTACTTTTCTTGATGTGGCTTTGCTTATGGTTCTGTTTTTTGTTAAGTTGGTTGGGTGGTTTGGTTTTTGTGCCGCCTGCTGCTGCTAGTGGTTTTTTTAGCTGGCTGGCCAGTTTGTGTTTGGGAAGATTCGATGATTGGTTCCTGAGTTGATGCTTTGCAGGTGATCTAATTGGTGTCAGTTCTTGCTAGCATCTGTCTAGATTCATTTGTTGGTTGGTTCTTTTTTGGGAGTGCTTGGTTTGTGCTTGTTGCTGCTTTGCTGGTGGTTTTTCTGGTGGCTGAGTATTTGTCTCAATTTGGTTTGTTGTTGGTTTGGCTCTCTGGCTGCCCTCTGTAGGTTTGGGATGCTTCTTGTTGTCTTGCTAAGCTTTGGGTGCTTATCTGGATGCTTGTTGTGGTCCTTGGATGGTTTCAGTTTCCCTGCTCTGTTGTATGCTACGACCTCGGGGTCTTTTTTTGGTTATTTGTAGCCATGTGGTTTTTCCACCCATGTTTAAGGGAGCATGTTCCCTTTCTCTGTTTATATTTGTATATATATTCTGTGACCAGCTGGTTCTCTAGCTTTATTTCATTTATCTATATATTTCTTACATTTGATATAAAAAAAGAGCTCTCAGTCAGTAGTTGTTGGTTTTGCAGTCTTGTTTCCTTTATTGCAGAGTTGCTGGTATCAGCTTTTGCCTGTGACCTTTGTGTATGGTCCCTGTTTCTTTCAACTGCTTCCAGTTCAGGTAGTAGTTGGTTGGTACGCCTTTTGGGTCTGGGTGCCTGCTTGTTCCTGGTTGCTGGCTTTGCATCATAGCTAGTTTCTCTTAGCTGTTATGGTTGAAGCTGGCTTACTGCTCGTTTAGGCGTTGGTTTCTCTTTTTCCGTCTACCTTGCTATTTTTGGCTATTTCATATTCCTGGGTGCTGCTTAATGCAGTGTTTGGATCATTGGTGTCTCTACAGTCTCTGTAAGTGCTTTGCAGTTTCTTCTTGTTCTGTTTGGATTGCTGCTGAGTCCATTTATTGCTATGTGGCAGGTTCATCGGGTCTGTCTTGTTGTTCAGGGAGCATGTTCCCTTTTTTTGGTTGTAATTGCTTGTCCAAGGGAGCCTGTTCCTTAATGCGTTGTTGTGCTATTTTGGTTGGTGGCTTGTCCTAAGGAGCCTGTTCCCTTGAACAAGCCTATTTGTACATGTTTGTATATTTTGACTTGCTGGTTTCTAATTTTTTTTCACTACTGATCTATACAATTTCTTACATTTGATCAAAAAAAGAAGAAGAAAGAGACAGAGCTTTTGCAGATGATGTCCTCCTTCTCTCACGGTGACTCCTCTTCAGTTCGCTGCCTCCTTCAACAGCTCATAATTTTTTGTCAGACATTGGGTCTAGTGATAAATCTACAAAAATCATCCATCTTTTTTGGTGGTGTTAGTGATGCTCACAAGCAATCCATCCTTTCAGAATCTGGCTTCAAGGAAGGGATTTTTCCTTTCACCTACTTAGGGGTTCCATTGAGCCCCCATCGGCTGTTAGCTAGCCAGTTTCCTCCTCTTCTACAGGATTTGGAGTTGTAAGTACAAGGCTGGATTGGTAAACACCTCACGTATGCTGGGCGACTTGAGCTTCTTTGGTCTGTGCTTTTTGGCAAGGTTCATTTCTGGCTGAATATTTTGCCCATGCTAGAAATTGTAATCAGGATATCATAAGCATCTGCAGGAATTTTTTATGGATAGGAGATATTAGGAGGAGTAACTCTACTTTGGTTGCATGGAAATCTCTTTGCATGCCTAAGGCAGAAGGAGGCCTTGGTCTCTTTGATCTAAGAGCATGTAATAGAAGCTTCCTTGCCAAGCAACTTTGGAACATTCATCTTAAAACGGATTCGGTCTGGATTCGTTGGGTGCACCACTTTTATCTGAGCAGTGACACCATTTAGACTGCTCAAGCTCACCAGCATTCCTCCCCATTATGGAAGTCTATTATTTCTGTCAGGGACATTCTCTCTCAGCACTGTGGAAGTCCAAGGGCGAGCATCACGTTGATGAGTAGTTGGTTTAATGGTGAAGGTCCCTTTCTGGCTCATGCATATAATTTCTTTCAACCAGTAGGTTCGATCATCTCATGGCATAGAGTGGTTTGGGAGTAGTGGTCTCTGCCTAAGTATAGTTTCATACTATGGTTGGTTGTCTTGGGCAAGTTCCGAACTCGTGACAGATTAAGGTTTATTCATATCAATCCCACCTGTGTATTCTGTAGGCAAGAGGAGGAGTCCCACAATGATTTGTTCTTTACGTGTGGATGGACATGTCATTTGTGGGATATGATAAAATCCTGGTTGCGGATGGGCAAGAGCATGAGAACCTTAAACAGTGCTCTTCGTAGGTTGCATCCAATGAAGAAAAGCATGGAGGCACATATGAAAAGAGTTTCACCGGGCATCGTGGTTTATCTCATTTGGGAAGAAAGAAACAGGCGGGCCTTTGAAAGGACAACCAGAGGAGCTCACAATTTTTAAGAGATTCCAAGTTCTATTTTATATCAGCTTTCACTTCCATGAGAAGGATCACTCGCTTTTGCATGTTGGCTGATGGGAGCTGCATTAGTCTTGGGAGTCTTTCCATGTTTGCTGCTCTGCTTAGGTGGTTCTGGTTCTATACTTGTGGTTCGTGGATTCAAGTCCATGTTGCTTGCATTCTTATCTTATGTAGATGGGGATGGGATTTTTTTTGTGTTTGTGGCTAGTTTCTCTTTGGGTCGATTATCCTAGGCACTTGTAATCTTTGGGTTCCTAAAATAACCGATGGTTTGTTCTTTTGGGTTGTCTCTATTCTTTGATGCTTGTTGGGAGCATGTTCCCGCTAGCTTTGCTCTGTACATGTGTATATATGGCTTGCTGGTTGTCCAGCTAGTCTATTTTTTATCGATAAAATTTCTAACATTTGATAAAAAAAAAAGAGACAGAACTTGAGAGAAGCTCCTGGTTGTGGTGAGAGAAGTGGTTTGTGTGCTCCTAGCCGCGCCTGTATTCTTCCCTCATTGTGCATTGTTCTTCTTCCTTTGTCGTCTGCTCCTTAGTGTTCTTTCTTTGGTCCATTATGACAAAATCAAAAACCAACTCTTCAATTCTTTGTTCCACCCAGGGTGATTTCTGACTTCAAACTAACCGTCATGCGTCTGCCTCATGCACGCCCAAGGTTCAGTCCCGTAGTTGCTCTTTGATTCAACATGGCTTTATTTCCCCTTCTCCGACCTCCACTCCACCCAGAATGAAGGCTATTTTTGCTGATTTTACTGATCTCTTGAGTACGGCTAGGGTTTCCTCAAAACACAAGAACAAAACCATGCAAAAGAATAGTTCTCCTGCTCAATCACCTCATCCTCCCCCTTCTTGTGGTTGCAATGAAGACTCCTTTGGCAGTTCCAGACCAAGCCTCTTACCTACAGAACGATTGGTTAGGTCTAACCCTAGAGGTTCCTACCCGGGCTCTGGTGGTCTCAACCCTGCACCGTCTACAGTTTCTCCCTCCCTACCATCTTCTGGAAAGGGCCATCCTTTAGTATTTCCTTCTGGTGTCACTCCTCCCCTGTTGGCGCCACCTCTTTTGCATCCCCGATGACGGATAAGTCTCTGCCTGGCTGTAGCAGGGGTGCCCCAGCTGACACACCACCAGGTACTTCAAACTCCCAGTCACCTGCTCTTATTCACTTTCCTGAATATGCATCCTCTGCATCATGTCATCTTCAGGAAATTGATGTCGGTGAACTTGTTGCTAAGTGGAAATTCTGCTTGATTGGCTATGTTGCTGGGAAGTTCCCAAGATATGCTTCTCTGTTAAATTACATTAGTAAAAACTGGCAACATAAAGCTCATTTCATAATGCATGATTCGAGCTGGCTAATCTTTGCCTTCTCCTCTGAAATGGAAATGTTAGATGTTCTAGGAGGAGGTCCTTATTCAGTATTTGGCCGACCTCTCATCCTGAAAGTAATGCCAGATTTCTTTGATTTTAAATCCACCGAAATGACCTCAATGCCAACTTGGGTGAGGTTTCCAAATCTGCCTCTTAGATGCTGGAACCCAATTTACCTATCTAAAATTGCTAGCATGATTAGGAAACCAATCCATTGTGATAATCCTACTGCATAAATGACCCGACTTTTGTATGCTAGAATTCTTATTGAAGTTGACCTACTTTTAGACTTGCCTTCCTCTGTCAATATGGTTCTGCCCAATGGCACATCGTTGCCCCAGCAGATTATATATGAATCACTTCCACATTTCTGCAAGCAGTGTAAGGTCTTATGACATTCTACTATCACTTGCACTAAAGGAATCAGGCCCAAACATAAGACGAGGCCCCATGAAACTCCAGCATGTTCTGCCACCTCCAGCGCCTCTACAGAGACAGCTGCTGTTGAGAAGCAGGAACCGTATCGTGCAGGCCCTTCTACTGATCCCCTAGTGGATTCTATGTTCACCGAAGTTATTGCAACTGGTGAACAGAGGCCTCAGTCTCCTAGTTACAAGAGGTCCAAAGTTGCTACACCGGAGAACTTTGGCTCCACACTCCCTACTACTCCACGAGTAAATATTTCTGAAGATGGTGATACTGCTGTTGTAGCCCCTCCCAAGAGGCAGTATTTAACTAGAAGCAAAGTTATTGCCATCACTTGTTTGGGTCCACAGGGAAAGTCTAAGGCCCCTGCTGTCGCTTTCCAGCCGCTGCATAACTCGGATAACTCTGCTTCATCATCCACCTTTTGATTTTTTATTTGTATTATGTATTTTGATAGGGAGGTTGTTCCCTTGGTCTCCTGTTGGCTTGTATTGAACTGCCTGTTAACTATTTTATAGACTAGTTAGTCCTGTCCTATCTCTTGTACAGATTCCTTGCTTTTTCTACAGTTTGGGCTGCTTGCTTTTCCTGGTGCATCTTTGCTGGTGGTTTTGCTATTGTGATAAGCTGGTTAGGTGGTTTGGTTTGTGCCTGCTGTTGCTGCTGATGCTTGTTGCTATTTGGCTTCTCGCTAGCATCTGCTTCTGGATGCATTTGCTGGTTGGTTCTCTTTTGGGAGTGCTTGGTTTGTGCTTGTTGCTGCTTTACTGGTGGTTTTCCTGGTGTCTAAGTATTAGTCTCAGTTCTGTTTGTTTCTGGTTTGGCTCCCTAGCTGCCCTCTATACCTTTGGGATACTTCTTGGTGTCTTGCTAAGCTTTAGGTTCTTATCTAGATGCCTGTTATGGTTCTTGCTGTCTGCTGCGGTCACGTGTTCTTCTTTTGGTTATTTGTAGCCATGTGGTTTTTCCACCCATGTTTAAGGGAACTTGTTCCCTTTCCCTGTTTATATATGTATATATATTCTGTGACTTGCTAGTTCTTCAGCTTTGTTTCATTGATCTATATATTTTTTACATTTGATCAAAAGAAAAAGAAAGAGATAGAGCTTGATGCTACTGATTTGATTTTGACTGTGATTTTCCCTTTGCTGGATTGGATGTTTTTGCTGGAGTTGCTGCTCCTTCTCTGTCATGCCTTCAATGTTGCCTGCAGAGACTTGTGTGTTGTCCTTGACCAGCTCTGTAGAGATGTGTCTGATGGCCATACCCTCTGTGGTTTGGCGCTTGTTTATTGGTTGTGTTTACCTTGCTAAATTGTTAATTCTGTTTCAGGGAGCATGTTCCTTTTCTTATTTAAGGGAGTCTGTTCCCTTTCCCTTGTATATACATGCTTGTATATCCTGACTTGCTGGTTTCCAACTTTGTTTCACTTTTGATCTATACAATTTTTTACATTTGATCAAAAAAAGAAGAGAAAGAGACAAAGCTTTCAGTGAAGAAAGAGCTCTCAGTCAATCAAGAGAGAGAAGCTCCTGGTTGTAGTGAGAGAAAAACCCGTTGGTGTTCTGCTTGTGCGCGTCCCTTCCCCTCTCACTGTGCAACAATTTCTTCTCTTGCTCTCTGCACTCTAACAGTTTCTTCTTCTGATTTCTTTGCGTCATTCTTACATGGCAAAATCAAAGAAAAAGTACTCGGTTCTACGATTTGCCTAGCAAGACTATGGGTTTTGCACGTCGTGTCCCTCGTCTTTGCACGCACAACAGACCCTGAGTCGGAGCAGTTCCCTTGGTGTGCCGCACTCCTCCAGTCCTTCTCAAGCCTACACTCCTCCAAGAACAACAATAGCTTTTGCTGATATTGTTAATTTCAACCATGGTGCTAGGGTTTGGGTGAAGAATCTGAATAGAGGCATGCAAAGCACACCACCTACTGTTCATCCATCGTCTTCTCCTGGCCCTTGTGGGCCAAATGTAGAATCTTCTGCCACCACCAGGCCTCGCCCAGTTCTCTCTGCTGAGTCTGGTTCTCTTGGTTCTTGTCCTGGCGTTGGAAACCCTAGTCGGACCGAAGGTTGGAGTCGCAACTCCACCGCCACAGAAAGGCAAAGCTTCCTCGGGAAGCCACCGACCTTCCTCCCCTGACCATCTCACAGGTACTACTATCTCTCTGTCCCCATCATTAGTGCACTTTTCTGATTATACTGCTTTGACATCTTGCCATTTACTGGAAACTGATTTGGGTATACATAAAGACCTATGGAGGTTCAGTTTAATTGGGTACATTGCTGGCAAATTTCCAGGATACACATCCCTGTCAAAATTTATTAATAGTTCCTGGAAATGTGACGCCAAATTCTCTATGCATGATTCCAGATGGTTAATTTTCACTTTTTCATCTGAAATGGACATGATTGAAGTGCTAAGTGGAGGGCCCTATTATGTTTTTGGCCGGCCCTTGATTCTGAAAATAATGCTTGAGTTTTTTTATTTTACAACTTCTGAAATGGTAAGGATGCTAGTCTGGGTTAAGTTTCCTAATCTGCCTCTCCAGTGTTGGTCACTAATTTGTCTTTCTAAGCTTGCAAGTGTGCTTGGGAAGCCTGTTCATTTTGATTCTCCAACAGCTTCCATGACCCGGCTCTCCTATGCCAGATTACTTGTTGAGATTGACTTGCTAGCTGACCTGCCAACCTCTATCAATCTCATCCTGCCCAACGGTGTGCCCTTGTCCCAGCAGGTGATGTATGAATCATTACCTCGGTTTTGCAAGCAGTGCAGAACCCTGGGACACACGATTTCTACTTGCACCAAAACTTCCAACCACAAATGCAAGAAGCATTCCCAGACAGCTCCCTCTCTATCTGGATGTTCTAGCCCTTCTGCTAAAACTACATCTGTTGAGAAGTAGTCTAACAGGGAAGAACCTCAAGGTGAGCCAGGGATTGATCCAATGTCTGCAGAGGCAGCAGTGGCTATGGAAGGGAGAACTGTTGGCTCTGGGCGCAAGCGGGCCAAACTAGTTGCATCAAGGTCTAGTCCTCTTGGTGCTAACCCTTTTGCCTCTCCAAAGGTTGTGAAGTCTTTGAAGGCCACAGTGATGTCACACCTGAACCGCCTCCTAGAAGGCAATAGTTGACACGAAGTAGAGCTGCTGCCTCCTCCACCTTTAGTCATCTAGGGAAGCTAGTTGGAACGAGTTATTGCCCCTCCAAGAGCTCCTCTACGGTTGATTCCAGGACTTAAGGCAACACAACTTCTGCTTCCCCATCCTCTCCATGATCTTCTCCTCTCTTTTGGTTGGGTTTTTGGATAGGGAATCTGTTCCCTGTGTTATTTCTCTATATCTATTGAGAATATTCAGCTTAGGTTTGCTTTGCCTGTAGCTGGTTCTATTGCTATGTTGTTGCTTTTGTCGACCTGTTTCCTTCTTGTCGCAGAGTTATAGCTTTTGCCTGAGGCCTGACTTTTATGATGTGATGCAATACCTTGCCTGTTGGTTTTGTCTGCTGCTGCTCTGGTAGTAGTTACTGGTTTGCCTATTTGCAGCCTTGTTTCCTTTGTTGCAGTGTTGCTGGTATCAGCATCTTCCTGTGGCCTTTGTCCCTGTTGTTGTGTTACTGGTGCTGGCTATTCCTGTTTGTTTCTGTCTGTTGTTGCTCTGGTAGTGGTTGTTGGTTTGCCTTCTTGCTTGCTTGTTTTCCTTTGTTGCAGAGTTGCCAGTATCAGCTTCTACTTGTGGCCTTGGTGTATGGTCCTTGTTTCTTTCAGCTGCTTCTAGCTCAGGTGGTAGTTGGTTGGTGCACCTTTTGGATCTGGTTGTTTGCCTCATCTGGAGGCGCCTCTGTGGGTGCTTGCTTGCTCCTCTAGCTTTGCATCATAGTTGGTTTCTCCTAGCTTATAGTTGAAGCTAGCTTGCTGCTTGTCTAGGCACTGGTTCCTCTGGTGCCGTCTGTCTTGCTTTTCTAGCAGTGTTTAGATCATTGGTGTCTATGCAGTTCTTGCAGGTGCTTTGCAGTTTTTGCAGGTTCTTGCTTGTTTTGTTTGAATTGCTACTGATCGCATCTTTGGAGTTTTATTCCATTTGTTGTTGTCTTGCCGGTTTGTCGGGTTTGTCTTGTTGTTCAGGGAGCATGTTCCCTTTTTTTGGTTGTCTTTGCCTGTCCAAGGGAGCCTGTTCCCTTAGTTGTTTATGTTTTACTCTGATAAGCACGTTGTTGTGCTAATTTGGTTAACTGCTTGTCCTAGGGAGCCTGTCCCCTTGAACAAGCCTATTTGTTCATGTCTGTATATTTTGACTTGCTGGTTTCCATCTGTGTTTCACTTTTGATCTATACAATTTCTTGCATTTGATAAAAAAAAAAAAAGAAGAGAGAGACAGAGCTTGCGTTCTGCTTGTGTGCATTTGTTTCTCCCTCACTGTACAACGATTTCTTCTCTTAATCTCTGTAATCTCGCGGGCTCCTCTTTTGTAAGCACTCCGGTGTACTATTTAGTCGCGGCTAGAGCACGAACCCTTGGTACAAGTGACGCTTCTGTCTGGCCACAGTGTGAGAGCAATCTTTCGATTGTCAAGTTTTATGGGTTCTTACAAATCTCTTGGTTAGCTTATGGGGAAATCTAAAAAGAAATCGTTGCTTCTTTGTGATGCCCAGCTTGATGGTCCCCGTCTCTTAACAAGCGCTTCCCCTACTAGAAATCACAGTTCTCGATCTCTACATCGGGATCCTCCCCTGCCAACCCCGGATGTTCTAGTAAAGGTTCTGGCCTGTTCTACTCCTGTAACGACCCGACTTTTTCAAGGCCAAAATCGATAGATTTTTTTTTTACTTCTCGCAATGACATTTTGTGAACTAGTAATTATGTTCCTTCCTTATCATGGCATCATAGGGATATAGTTCTCGTAAAACAACATTCTCATACAACAGATACCCAATACACATGTCCATAATATTATATATTCATATTCATACATTTATAG
>Ga0307507_10008474_pt1 | contig 14189 bp, 8 predicted proteins | sample 7_EM_MG_FD_207223 | JGI IMG/M metagenome (GOLD analysis project Ga0307507, IMG submission 207223) | Populus trichocarpa ectomycorrhiza microbial communities from riparian zone in the Pacific Northwest, United States - 7_EM | ecosystem: Host-associated > Plants > Roots > Unclassified | place... | reverse complement strand
TATTTTCCATTACACTACCAAACATCGAAAAATAATTCACTTTTCCGGAATTCACTTTAAAAAAAAAACTACTTTTTAGCAAACAAACGGGGCCTAAGACTTTCATGCTGAAAACTTATAAATTATGTGACAATTGATAAGTCATAAAATATGAATCACATAAATAAAAAATGTTTTATGTTCTATCATTAAATAAATAAATAAATAACTGCTCTTGAGTTTATATGAGAATTTTGGATGAAAAGTGTTTTGTGTGCCATTCTTCTTTACCTAATACATATGGGTATACATGTATAATATGATTAACAAATCTTATGGGATAGGTATGATAGTCAATGGAAGCTCATTTATTTTTCAATCTTCTGAGTTTGAACCTTACGAACACTATTTTGAAAAATAATTCCCCAAGATGTATTAGAGAATAATGCGGGTTTGCAACTTTAAAATTGTTCATAAATGATTTTTAGTTCCAATTGACATGTAAGTTAATATGAAAATATTGTTAGTTTAATATGCTCTATAGTCAATTGGTTGATTACACGTGATATTATTATATTCATGTAAATATATATTTATTATTAATAAAAACTTAATTTATCTTTAATATTCATATAATATTAGATTAATGAATTTAGAGTAAAGATAAAGTTCATGGGAAAAAAAATACATTGCAAAGAAAATTATAAAGTTGTTATAATTATGAGATTTCTATTGCATCAAAGTATTGTTCCTAAAATGTTCCTGGTCAATGCTCTCTTAAATACTAGACATTCATTAGAGCCGTAAGGATTAATACATATTATGTTATTTTTTTTATGAAAGAAAGCAACTATTCTCGTAAGCTGAGGTATAAGGGATACCTAGAACTAATATATAGGTGCTTGTCATAATACATGTACACTGAATTGACTTGCATGAGAATTTCATATGGAGAGATCACCTATGTTTATGGAAAGACTCACGTGATAATTGTGTAAGTGATCCTTAAACATGAGATCATGGTTGTCAAAATCGCAAGTTGACTTGTAAAATCATACGATTTTATGAGTCAACGTGTATATAATGTGTAAAATCGAGTTAAAAACTCAAAATCAGTCAAACTCGCTTAAAATCGGCCAAACTCGGTAAAATCAGTAAAACCAGATTGATTTCACGAGTTTGACAAAAGTTAAAAAATTTGCTGACTCCATGTCCATGAGTCTTTGTCCCTAAGTCCCTTGACACTCCACTCCAAGTCTCCCCCTTTCCCCTTTGCTGAAATTTCAAATTCTCAACCCTACCAAACTAACACCAGTTGCTGTTAAAAACTAAGAGATCGTGAGAAAGAGATGGAGTCGAAGACGAGAGCAATAACTTCCATCATTTGAGATTTAGACACATTGTCTTGGCCTTCTCGCTTTAGATCAGCTGAAAAGGAATGTCATGTGATTTTCTCTTCTGTTTTCGACTACCGGTGTCTGCAACCGCAATAGAGATCGTAGATCTATATGTTCCTGTTTAATCATAACAAATAATTGCATCAAAGCTAGTCTTTTCTAAGATTAGGTTTTAATTCTCTAAGAGCGACGCTGCTTTCATCCCTGCTTTGTATCAAAAGAAAAGGGTCAATAAAAAAAATAGGAGATCATGAAGTTATGCACCATGGTTTTAATAAGAAGGTTTAAGAGTTAGGACTCCATACATGTAATGAATATATTAAACTTAATTAGGATTAATAGATTAATAACTCTCATTTCATTATTAACATTAAGTTTTGTCCCTTTCATTGCAAAGAAATCATCTTCCTTTTCTCCTCCGCTAGCTACTACTAGTACTGAGGCACATGGTTACTATTTGCAACCCCGACTTCCTTTTCTGATTGATCCCGAGTAGAATCAACTTACCTCATTTGATTATCGACTACTACTATAGATCCATTTGGTTTCTCATCTTTTGCTGCTGACCTAGAGCTAGGCATCTTTCTATCAATATTTTCTGGTGTTGGAGGATATCTTTTTCCTGCAGTAAATCTAGAAACAACCTTGCCATTACCACCACTATTTCTTGATGGCGACCCATTACCAGCACCCGATCGCTTTTCTAGATTCCTGGTTATGGCCACAAAAGAAAAAAGAAAAAAGAAAAAAAAGAAGAAAGAGATGCAAACTTGCTGATGAGAAATGCTTTGGTTTGGTTCTGACTAGAAGTGAAAGAAATGCTTGCTGATGAGATACAAATAAACAAACAAAAGTGGGATTTTTCTAGACTAGAAGTGAATATAGATCAACGGCAGAAAAAGGGAGAGCATAAAATTTAATACCCACCTAAAATAAGAAAAAGAAAAGAAAAGCATATAACTAATACCAAGTTAAGATTAAAGTTGTGCCACCTAAAATAATATACATAACTGTGTTCTAAGAACGAAAAAAGAAGAAGAGAAGATTATAAAACACATTTCACAAATATCACCAATACCAAGTTAGGATTAAAGTTGTGCCATGAACAACTTCTTCTTCCTAAACTGTAATTCTATCTATGAGCTATGGTATTTTGTCCAACTCTCTACACTCTACATTATACATATTTGTTGATGCATATATTGATTCTTGAACTGCAGGATACATGGCATCTAAAAAAACTACCAATGGCAATAGACTTGACGTGGCAATAGGGCAATAAGGTATATAGAATTGACGTGGGATGACACTATGGTATAGATGTTGATAAGAATTCAAGAAGAGTTCAGTGCAAGTATTGTCAAAAAAATTTTAGTGGAGGCTGTGTTTAGTTTACATAACACACCAACAAATTGTTTGTTTTAGGTTTGTTAATTTTTATTTAATGAAATTCTATGGACATAATTGTATTATATTGTATTTTTAAGTTATTTAAGATGTTTGGACATTTGTATTGTTTATTTCACTTTTATTTTAATTATGTTATATTATTATTTACTACTTGACTGGAATTGTCAATATATAATTAATTAAAATATTTTATTTACGATTTTATGATTTTACGATTCGAGTTTATGATCCGAGTTTATATTGTATATTCTATGTCGTGTCAAAAAATCATTTTTGACAACTTTGCTTGAAATCACTAAATTATCTTATATAGAGAATGTTATGCTTTGATCTTGTTACATGTTATCATAATCTAGGTAACAAAAAGATAAACATTGGATATAGTATGAACTATATGAAGGTATTTGAATGATCAAGAGAAGATTCATCACCCTAGATGACTTAAAGAAAATATTTCATCTATTCTCAAATAGTATTGACTGAGAAATCCTTGGTTAATGTGGAATGAGATTTGAAAAGAGTTTCAAATCTTATTCAAACGATCAATGACTATTATGTAAAGAACAAACATGATTTAACATGGAAAACATACTCTACGCTTTAATGTTAAGTTGAAATATTATTGATGAAAGGATATTAATTACATTGAGAAACCGGTCACTGAAAGGTTAGTCAAACTACTGGTAACTTTTCTAATGAAGATCATGACACGTTGCTAGACAATGCACCTAATCTTCAAATATAAATTAATAAATTATTTAATTGATAATAAATTAAATTATTAAATTTATTTAATTCTTTTTAATTATAATTAGAATTTATATTTGACCACCATATTAGGAACTTAATGGGTCACATAGATTAAGAACTATTAGTTAGAAATTAAACTAGAATGATTTAATTAACTATGACTTGATTAAAATATATTTTTGAAATTAAGGACTGAAATACAATTAATACAAGGATTATATTTCTAAAACCTAGAAAAATCAAGTAAAGACTCGATTGAATTAATTTCTAAAATTGTCATGAATTAATATATGGATATTATTTAGGGGCAAATTGATATTTTGCCAATATTAACCTTATGGTTTTTTAGATTTCCTTATAAATAGTAAGTTATACCTTTAAGGGGTTGTTGTCTGTTAGATAGAAAAACTACGTAAACACAGAATTAGAGCCAGCATCACTCTAGGCATAACAACCTCTTTCTCATAAATAGGGGTTTAGGAGATTTCTCACGGGTGGTTCGTGTGGATTATCATTGGAGGCCGGATAATTGGACTGCTTATGATTTGTGACAACCCAGCCTTTAAGGAATTATTAATAGCTAAAGAAGATCATATTTTCAAATAACAAATCCCTAAACAATCTTAGATCTATCTAACGAGATTCTAGAAACTTCCAAATAATTTTGTTTTCTAGTTTCCGCTGTGTGTATGATATTTGAAAAACTTAATAGTGGTATCAAAGCCTTCATTAGAACAATTAGGGTTGTTTGATTGCATGTTTTAATTGTTATTGGTGTTAATTTGAAATTAATTTTATGTGCAAAATAAATATGTTTTCCAAAAGGTTAATTTTTCTCTCATGATTTTTTAAATCAGATTTTAAAAAATAATTTAATCACCCAATTACTGTTCTGGTCATATCTGGATGGGGTTTCCAGATCTGGTCAGATTCCGGCCAAGGCTTGGCTTGAAACATATATAGTAGCGTTGCCGTGGGTAGCAACGCCAGGTGTGCTGGACGTTGTCGCTGCTGGCAGCACCCTAGCACATCACTGTTGCTAGCTGCGTTGGGCGCTGCCGCTGTTGGCCTTGCAGGGCTGCAGGCAGCGTCAGCCTTGGCCGTTCTTGTTGGGTACAACGACAGCCTTAGCTGCCGGTGGTAAGGGCAAGGTGCCTTGTCGGCGACACAGTAGAAGAAGGGGAGAAAGAGATTGTTTTAGGGTTTCAAGGTATTTTACCCCTTTACCCCTCCCCTTTTATGTTATGACCATATAGTTTATTTTAATGTAAAATACCCTTTTACCCTCCTATTTATGACTTTTTAACCCCACAAATAAATTATTTTAATTTAATTGAAACCAAATTAAATTAATTATAGAATTAATTTTCCTAATATAATTAGGATTTAATTAAAAATTGTTTGTAATTAAATAAAATTTGGATTTTATACCTTAAATTATTTTAATTAAATAATTTATTTTCCTAATAGGATTAGGAATGAATTAAATTGTTTAATTCAAGTTTTTAAGTTTTAAGATATTATAATGGGATTAGGATTTATTTATTTAATTATTTAATTAAATAATATTTACAAAAATGGTTTTTCTAAAATAATGAGAATTTTTTTAATCCTGAAAATTTTATTTAATTAATCCTAAAATAGTTTAGGATATTAATAAGAATTGTAATGTGATTAAGTTTCTTATTAAATTTTGGAAAACGTTTTTCATGGAATTTATGTTAAATAAACTTTGTTTTATTTGGGAAATTATCAAATTAGATTTGATTGAATATTTCTAAGTGTTAGAAATATTATTTTATAGTAGCATATGAAGCTAATAATTAGAATTGAAGCATGCAATGTATTTATCATGATATTAAAATGTTTTTATGCAAGATGGATGATTATGGACACTAAAGACCAATTTGATTGTGCTTTTATTTTATGGTTGAATGATTGTAATTTTATTAAATAAAACCTGTGAGTCATGCCTTATATTTATTTTTTTATTTTGGATTGCAATTCTTTTCTCATCTACTTCCCCTCGAATGTAACTCAATGTTTCTTAATTAATTATGTAAATGTTATGTAATTTAGAAATGTAGGAATCTAGATAAGAAATTATTATGTAATTCAAGATATAAAGAAATAGCGATGAAGGCTACAACCATAGTGTTTGCAATAGACTTATGAAGACTTGCTACAACTACCTAGGATTTGACCATTTAATTCCCTTCAATGGCTCGAGGGAATTAGCTTAGATATGTCCATAATCATCCAATTAGAATGACATACTAGGGGTGTATATTTATATATAAATTGTCATGTAAGAAATGTATATATGTTATGCCATGTTATATATGAGACCTAATTAATTGATAATAAATCCCCCATTAATATATTAAGTACATGTTGAGAACATGAATAGTTGCCTTCTAATTTTATATGCATAAAACCAGAGTTCTATTAATGAATAATTTGTTGAATCACTTAAGGTTATAATTAATCGAATATGTTTAATGATATAAAATTGGGTTCTACTTAACTAAATTATATAATTTGGATGAGTCACTCATGATCATATGAGGTTAGAGACATGAGTTAGACGAAACACATATGATTTGTATAGATAAAGAGTTGTCATCACCTAACTAATCTAGGAGTCATATAGAGATGTGATTGATAAACTATATTATCTATCTAATTTAATTTATTTTGATTTGTTAAGTCACTCAAGATTGAATAAATTAAATAGGATCCTAGCCCACTAGAAAAATCTAAGTGAGATTTCCTGAATTAATATGGAGGGCTATTAATTTGTAAGAAAATAGTGAAAGAATAAATTAGGATTAATGACCTTATTTAAATTTTGAATTTAAATATGTATGCATGAAACTAATACTCTCTATCTTTATATAAATAGGTTTGCAGATTAAAATGAGTAGTAACATATCTCTACAAAACATACTTGATGCTAACAAATTGTCTGAATTAAATTTCTTTGATTGACATCGAAATGTGAGAATTGTTCTCAAGCTAGAAAATAGGTTGTATGTTCTTGAAAATCGAATTCCAAATGTCCCTGCTAAGGATGCTGAAGAAGAAGTTAGGAATGAACATTAACATCATGTTGATGATGATGAACAAGTTGCATCTATGATGTTAGCCAATATATCACCTGAACTTTAAAGATATATGGGAGACCTTTTGTGTTGAAGTCTATGCCTGGATATTTTGATTTTGCTCCTGATGAGATGACCAGAGTACGTGTTTGGATAAAATTTCCAAAGTTGCCTCTCAAATGCTGGTCCTTAAAATGTTTATCAAAGATTGCTAGTGTTCTTGGAAAACCTCTTTTATGTGATAAGTTAACTTCTATGATGTCAAGGCTCTCCTATGCTAGAGTTTTGGTTGAGCTAGACCTGCTTAGTAACCTAATTTATTCCATTAATATCATCCTGCCTAATGGTGCTACTCTTGTGCAATCGGTTGTTTATGAAACCCTATCCAAATTCTGCAAGCATATTATTACTATTATTATTATTATTATATTATTATTATTATTACTGTGGCGATAACATAGAGCATTAGGGCTAATATTAAGGAAACAATATGTCAAGAAGATAATTATTGAATCATATATAATTACTGCAATATAAAATACCATAGATATATGATTTGATTTGTGCTAGTTATAGAAGACAATCTCTGCAATAATTATTGCAATATTTTCTTAAATAGCACGTGTAGAGATTTTCTATATAAGTGAACCTCTAGCCATATGCACATGGGGGAATTTACAAAGGGAGACAATTTAGAGGTAAAAAATTCGAGGGAAAAAAAAAAACCCAACCCTATTTTATCTAAAAAAAGGGGCCATAGCGGCTACCCCTGACCATGGCAAAAAACGAGCAAACAAACTGGTCCCCCTCTCATTTGATTTTCTTCTTCCTAAGCCACCGGACACAAGCTCCCCCCATTTCCACAGACCTTCCATTCTCCCCTGCTACACAGCCCTGCCATTCCCATAACCTCCTAAAGAGCCACCACTCACCTTTCTTCTTAATCATCGTCGTTCTCTCCTGACCTCCTAGCTCAGCCCTTATTTTTCTTTTGCTTTTGGACCACAACAACCACTTCTTCCCCAGCCGGCCATTCCTATCATCTTCCTCGAAACCAGTTCCCTAGATCTTCTCCCTTACCCGAGCAGCCGCCTCCCATTTCTTGTCCCGGCTAGACCTCACAGATCTTCCCCATCTCCGTCGACCCCTTCACTGTTAGCCACATCAGCGTTGTCCTCGTCGGAGACCAGACCGAACACGACGGCAACCCCAACTGTCTTCTTCCTAGTCTTCTTTCGGCCCCATCATGGAGCAGTGTCTCCTTCCCCACCAAGTATCGGCCGAGCCATCACCCTCCTCCGGTCTCCTCAACAGTATTGACCAAACAGTAACCCAAAGCTACCCAACCGCCAGATCTGTTATCTGCAGAAGAAAAACCAATGAAGAGAAAGAGAGAAGATCTAAAAAGGGGAGGAAGAACCGAAACTTTGCTTGCATTTTTTCTTCTTTTGTAGGTGACGGTGGTTGTCACCGCCGACAGGAAAGGGAAGAGGAGAAGAGGCTGAGCCAGATCCCATTGTTTCCAATTTCTTCCTTGCGGCAGCGCGTGAACCCATACGCCACCAGTGGTGGTGGCACGTGGAGAAGACGCTCCGCCACTGTTCCGGTGGTGCAAAAGGCCTTCCCTGTAATTCTAGATTGTTTTGGGGCTATTTTGTAATTTTTTATTTGTGTGATGTGTTGTTTGTTTTATTTTAAATTTTTGTTATTTGTAATTACATATGGGTGTATGAGAAAAACATAATAAAAAGGGATATGTGTATGTTTGTATTTTTTTTTATGTATGTTATTGAATTATAAAATCAAAAAGATAAAAAAAATTAATGTTTTAATTTGCATATGATCAAGTATTTTAGGGACAAATAAAATCATGTTGTATTTCCTGTGAAAATGTAAGAACATGTTTCTAAATATTTTTTTGGGATTTAATAACTGAATTATTAAAGCCTTAAGAATTTGATTAATATGTGGTTTGTTGTTTTTAATTGTGATTAAATGTGATGTTTGTGTTTTTGACAAAGAAAATATAAAAAAATGCTTTTGTGTGTTGCATACGGCCAATACTCTAACATGTTTTGAACGTTTTTTTTTATATATATAAAAAACAAATATTTGAAGTTTTGAAAATATGTTTTCGCGTGGATTTCTTAAACACAACAAAAAATTATTTTCTTGCATTTCTGGATTTTACAACATGTTTGTAAATCTCCAAAGGGTATTGGCCAATATTCCAAAAAAATACAAAAATCTTATTTTGGGGGAATTCATCTATTATTCATCGTTAATGTTTGGATAAAGAAATCCCAAAGGGATGAATATCCAAAATATTATTGGGAATAACTTGTTATTATTCGCTGTTAATGTTTGGATAAAGAAACCCCAAGTGGTTAATATCCAAAATATTTTTCTAGGAATAATAAGTCATCACACATCCTTGAAAGAAGCCTCGATTATAATTGAGGACATTTTAATTTTTGACTCCACGGTTACGAGCCGTAAAAGTATGAAACACTAAGGCAAAAAGAGACTTTTAAAGCGCTCTGAATTTCCTTAGATTTCTAAATTTTTGTCCCTCCTTCTTGCGATTTACGAGTCGCAAACTTTTGAAATACTAAGGGGAAAATGAGCTTTTAAAGCACATGGAATCTCCTTAGATTTCTATCTTAATAAATTTAGTCTGAATCAAACATAAATTTCAAGAGATCTGCATTAGTTCCCCTTGACACTTTGTAGACATATCTAAAGGTATGATCTATATTGGCCAAGGATTCTTGCTTTTAGACTTTGAACCCAAATCATTCATCATAGCAAACCTATTCTAGGAAAACTAATTAAGAGGACACCAACACCATAGCAATTATAAGGCAAACCAAACACCAAGCAGCTTACCTTAAGTAGGGCGTACTAGGGGTGCTAATACCTTCCCTTTACACAACCAGTCCCTTGCCTTATAATCTCTTAAAGACCAGTTAGGGTTCCTAGTGACCATAATACTAGGTGGCGACTCCCTTATTCACAAAATAAAAAAACCCGAAATCAATCGAGGATCGCTGCGACGCCGCGCTCCGCTGCGAGGGTGCGACATATGTATTAAGATCAAAAGTAACCATGCTGGATAACCAGCAAGTTCATATACATGTACAAGACATACAAGAACAAAAGAGGGAACAGACTCCCAGCATAAAAGAGGGAACATGCTCCCATAAAAGACTAGCCATGCAAGGCCCAAAACAAGTGAGTAGCAACGGTTAAGGAAGAAATCAAACAAGGATTGCAGGTGTCAAAATTAACCCAACCAGCATCACAAGACAAAGAGAAGCATTTCCTACAACATCGAACAACTAACCAAAAAATCATGACCATATAACAACTTGGCATGAACAACAGAGCCAGCAGCAAAAGCACCCAAGCAGCCATAAGCTTAACATAACAACACTGATGGGAGCACGTGAAGATGAGGCACTGAAACCAAGCAAAAAGAGCAGCAGTGGCAATGAAAGCCCATGACATCCAGAAACAAGCGATTGGGAAGCATAACAAGGGCCATAACTAGAATACCCCTGCGACAACTTGCAAGAAGATAGGACTAGCCAATTCAGACGAGGCAGCCAAACATATCAGACTGGCTTGCACACCCTGAACGTGGAGGGCATCCAGTAAGGAAGAAAATGCTTTAGGTAACAAGGAGTGGCCTAGGCGTACCAGCCAGGACTTCCCAACATAGGGATAATACTAGTTAGCACAAACAAGCCAGAGCACAAATAGCCAATACTACAAGTAACATCAACCATTCAATAACAACAGAGTAAAGAGTAACTCTAGCAAACCAACCCCAGCAGTCAGCAGTAGTAGCATCTTGTAAAGGTGATGAAGTGTGAACCGGGTTGAGGAAAACCCAGGAGGACCTTCAACAACACCCAAACAGTCCACAACATACCAAAGATAAAGAGTCCAGCAAACTAAGCTGTATAGAGCAACATCTAAACGTCCTCCAACCATCCATGCAACCGAAGAGATCATCAGGCTGCAAAATAGCAGCAACACAACCATTCCAGCAGCAAAGAGAGGGACAACAGTTGCAAAAAGGCAGCAAACAAATCTACATATAACAGCAACAAACAAACTAACAATCCAGCTACAAAGAGCATGGCATAACCAAGCTGCGCAAAACAGCTACACAAAGCCAGAAAGTGGAGCCAATAGACTACATCCATTCTAGCAAATCAGATCTACACTGCAGTAGTAGCTAAGTTGGCACCGAAACATGCTTCATCAAGCTCCTTTATTACAAGCAGCCACGGGAAAAAGCTTGACCTGCAAAGCAACAGCCAATAACAAACCAATAGGCCTAATCGATTGTACTTTCCTCCAATAGCTAAGCAGCAACGCAGTAAAAGCAGACCAACACGACCAGACAAACTAGGCTGCAAACAATAGTACCAAAGTACCCCTAGAGGGAGGCCAACACCAGCAAACAGCCAGGGCTGAACTTCGGAGGCCTGTCCACACAATAGGATGAAGAGATCAGGTCGAACAACATCCCAACAATAAGCAAGATAAACAACATAAAGCAATAACACAAAACCAGAGTAGGAGACCATCTACAATATCTACCCTACACATGCTCCTTTAAGTGATACAGAAGTAAGAACAACACTACAGAAGCAGGCCACAATAGATCTAGGCCATAATAATGGCAGACACAACCACAAACAAGCCATAACAACCAGGTACCCAACAAACAGTCCAAAAACCTAACAGCATAACCAGCAAGAAGGCTGGATACATAACGCTTCATGAGGGAAAACACCCCATGATGTTGCAGAGGGTGGTTAAACCTTCTGAAAGTCCAGCTAAATATACATTATGGAGTGGGAGAGATAGGAGTTGGCCTACCACTTCCAGATCTAAGGAAAACGTGGTGCTGAACAGTACCTGAACAAGGAAGACACCCATCAAAATGGCCATCTCCAAAACAATCCTCAGCAGAGCAGATCAACACCAGCAATCGCTTCATAGAAACACTCGCACCAATGCATCCACCAGACCCTAAGGTTAGGGCTGAGACAGGATAATTTGGGTTTGTTCCATCGAAGGGACGAGCCACATATTTGTCAGCAAAATCCCCATCTTTGAAATCTTCAATCCAAACACCCGTTAGGGTTTCGGGGAAAACACATCGCATGCTTTCTGTTAGCTTTCGACTGGAAAGAAACAAAGATGCCGATTTTGGACTGACAATGAGTGGCGCGAAGAAAGGAACTCACGGAGCTCAGTAGCAGAAGGATGATCATGAGGAGAAACTTTGGGTGAAGGAGAGCATCTCTCTCTAAATTCTCTCTCTATCTGGCGCTTTCTTATTAACATTATTATCACTATTAGTAGTATTATTAGAAATATTGTTATTATTATTATTATTATTATTATTATTATTATTATTATTACAACTACTATAATTACCATTATTAGTATTATTACTATTACTATTATTATTGTTATTGTTGTTGTTGCAACAAAACTCATAAACTTGATTTGAAGGATAAAATAAAAAACCACAAAAACTTTGACAAAAGAGCAAATAAAACAAATAAAAAATCGAAAGAAAAATGACCAAACTGAAATTAATATTATTATTATTGAAAAAAATCATAAAATTGATTTGAAGGATAAAATTGAAAACTATAAAAACTTTAAAAAAAGAGCCAAGGAAAAAAAATCAAAAGTAGAAGGACCAAATCAAAAAACATTATATATACAAATTAGAATTGAAAGATTAAATTGAAAATAAATAAAACTTTAACAACAGAGAAAAAGACCAAAATCAAAATTAAAAGGATGGATTCTGAAAAACCAATAACAATGAGGGCTAGATTTAGTTAATTTGGGGTAGGAGAGAGAAATGAAGGAAAAAAAAAAGAAAAGACCATCGGTAATAAGCCGACCACTTTTAGATGACACACATCACCTAATAAGGAAAAGAACATGACAGAATAAAATGAGACAACGAAAACATATTTTCAACCACTAGGAGGCATCGCACGTGCCGCCCAAAATGTGCAGCGCCTCCCATGTGCTATAGCCTTTTCAATTTTAAAAATAATATTAAATAGTAAATTACATTATCAACCTTGACCAAACTAGGCAATTACAAAAAAAACTAATAGGAAAAGACGCCAATACCCCTTTGTTAATGGCTTAATTTTTTTAAACCCTAAGGTCAAATATGTAATTTTACTTTATATAAAAAAAGGTGAAATGCCCAAAAAGACCTTTGAGTAGAGTTAAACATTTTTTTTGTTTTAAGGGTAGCAAAGTCATTTTACTATGCAAAAGCATGATGAAAAGACAAAGACATGCCTGAAAAATTCTTAAATGAGAAATGAACCAAAGGAAAATACCATTTTACCCCTAAAAGGAAGCAATATGAGAGTTTTTTTCAAGGTGCAATATCGTCATTTTACTATTACAATCCACAGTAAACAAAGGCATATATACAGTGATTATCCCACATGTTTTAGCCTTTTTCTTTAATACCTCTTTAGAAAACTTAAAATAATATCCAAATTTGGTTTGGAATTCATAACATTGTTAATATATACTAGCTATTTGACTCGTGCTTTACCACGAGTTAGATAATGTTTTTTCCAAAAAAGACTATAAGCAGGTTTCTCGAAAGCGCTTTTTTTTAAAGAAACCCTAAGAATAAATAAAAAAAACTATGGATACATTTAATTAAATAAATTGAGAACCATTTATGCTAATAAATGCAAACATGTGTTAACGAGTCTATTCAACTCAAGTTAGATACTTTTTTTTTTCAACACAAAAGAATAAATGTGTAGGTGATGCTAACACCTTTTTTGACATTGAGAAAAAAAATTATGAATAAAAAAGTTGATGCTTACATATAATAAAATACAATGAGCATCATATGCTTACGCTTCGCTACAACCTAGGTCATGAGATTATAATAATCTTGTAAAAAGAAAATCAGAACAAATTAATCATACAAAAACAAACACGAAACATATCACAAAGACCAATTCAAAATACCAAATGCTTTTAAAAAATTAAACATGACACCTTTTTTTATAAAAAAAATTATGGAAACAACAATATAATAGATCGACACAAGCTTTGTGGCTTAATCTACCAAATCTACGATCCAAGTCATAGACTCCATTGAATTTAATAAGATTGATGTTTTAATTTATTTATTTTTGCTAAATATATAATAAAAAATTGAAAAAATAAAATAAAAAAATTAAATGGAGAAAGAGACCAAGCCCAAGCGTTGCGGGCCTGACTTGAGAGACTTAGGCGTTTAGGCCTTTATAAAAGCAGATTTAGACGGGTCCACCCCTTTTCTTTGAAAAAGAAATTAAGGCAAACACCATGTTGTTTGCCAACCCAGAACCTGACCACCACTATGGTGGCTGGAAAATCAAGCTATAAAGTTTCCCCCTAAAAACCCAATTTAACTTAAAAACACTTACTAAACGCCTCTACAACATATGAAAAAAACCCATATATCAAAAAAAAAACACTA
>Ga0307507_10008473_pt1 | contig 14191 bp, 9 predicted proteins | sample 7_EM_MG_FD_207223 | JGI IMG/M metagenome (GOLD analysis project Ga0307507, IMG submission 207223) | Populus trichocarpa ectomycorrhiza microbial communities from riparian zone in the Pacific Northwest, United States - 7_EM | ecosystem: Host-associated > Plants > Roots > Unclassified | place... | reverse complement strand
CCAAAAATAAAATTGATCTGACCCGCAGCAAAACACGGGAAATGATCTAGTCTATCCTCTAATATACTCCACATCACCAAATTTTAAGGATTTTTTTTAAAAAAAAAAATAGTACAATAAATTAAAAACATTGATGAAATAGCATAGTTTAAAAAAGAGAATTGGCAAAATGGTATAGTTTCAGCATGTCACGATTCTTAATTACAACATCTTACCCTGTCATGATTCGTGATCGCGACATGTTGGATTTAAACTCCAACCTCCCTTTTTAATATGGTGTTTTTATAAAAGAAATCATGAATCGAAAAACTTGACGTTTTCTTAATGTGGTGTTTCCCAATCACGACCTTTTTATAAGCCACATTGTGGAACCAAGATGAGCACAAATTGTGTTATTTTGTCGAGAGTGTTTGTAACTGTGTTATTTTGTGAAAAAATTAGATTTATTTGAAATCAATGATTATATTAAATGTTCTACATGCTATGCTGGGGTGTCTGGTTTGGGGGAGCTTTGATATCAGCTTTAATGGCAGGCGTCAGTACAATTAGTATCCTCTTCCTACAGTAGTCTTGTTCGATTCCATATCCAGTTTACTTAATTTTACAAGTTTGATTTTTAGGTTTCTCTTCAACAGAGCTTCACCTTTTCTTTTTTCTTTTTACTTCCTATCTCAAAAGATGTTAACAGCAACTATGCAGGATTCATATAACATTCGAAACGAGCTTTTCAACCACGACAGTACCATCGCCATTCTCCAGGCCAGAATGCTGAACACATCTGTTCAATGTTTGAATGAACACATAATATTGATCTTCGTATTTCTATGCTTTCAGCACCACTCAATGCTCACACTCAGCAAGCCAAAGTTCAAAAAATATAAGAAATTTGAACAGGAATATATCCATTGAACGTACTCTTTGCTCATTGATCTTTGAAACAAAGCTGATACATATAGATACAAGGCTCATACGAGCTGTTTTCACTTGTTACAAATCCCCCTTCACACACTAAGTAACATGTAGCTAAAACAACCCAAGCAAGTAAATATAGGAATTACAAGGTACTTTCTATTTAACAAATCCAGAACTGGACAGCAGCAAATGCATCGGGATTCTTGGACAAAACCAAGCATCTTTTACTACTAGTAATAAAATCTTCCTCTTAATGTTTGGATATAGCCGCAAACTTTAGAAGGCATGGGCTTTAAACAGCCCGGAGCTGCATGGACTGATCAAACTCAGTAGCATCCACTATACAGAAAGTGAATGTGCAGATCAGATACCATGCAAGAAATCGAACAACTAGAGCAGCATAAGTTGTATCGGTAGCAGATTTGGGGGTACAAGGTGGCAACATTAGCCACATAGTAACTCCAGTTTGAATATTGTGTTATATAAAGACCCAAATAGGGCAGATATATAGGAAATAACAGGTGTGTTCAATAAGACACAGAACCAATGCCCTTATAATTAGGGACTTCCTCGGTGCTTGTAGATGCAGGTGGCTGAGTAAGGCTGTCCTCTAGCTCCAGGAATGCTTCCAGCTCAGCCAATGCCAGTTCAGGGCTTAGCTGCAGGAAGTATCATTTTGATGTAAGAATCAACAGTGTGTTTTCTATTTATACTCCATATGACTGGGTTTAAAACTGCAAGGCACGTTACTTCTATGTAATTATTTAAAAAAAAAATGGCACTTTTAAGTTCTAACCTGTGGAAACTGCAGAAACGAATCATCTGCTGGACTGCTTTCTGGTGAAGCCATCAAGCAACACAAACCACCTTCTTCAAGGGTTGACATCAATCTTCCCCCAAGGATTTTGATTTTCCAAATCCAAAGGCATTACTGTAGGAGAACTCCTTTCACCTTCAACGGGGGCTGATATATCTGTTTCCTTGTCTATATTTTGATTTTCAAAATCAGAAGCCAGTAGGCAATTTGTAAACTGAAAAGGCATCTCCATGGAAGGACCGGTTTCACCTTCAGGTTGAAGAGGTGATAATGGATCTTCGAAATCAGAAGCCGTCAACCAATACTCATAGGGTGACACATAAGTCGTCTCTATTGGGTTTTGATTTTCAGAATCAGAAGCCATATAGTGGCTCTGTTCACTTCCATTATAAGCTGAATTAACTATCAGCTCATTTGGGTATTGAATTTCATAATTTGAAGTCATGGAGTGGAGTAAACCACCACTTCCATCATAAGCCGAATTAGAAATCAGCTCATTTGGGTATTGAATTTCATAATTTGAAGTCATGGAGTGGAGTAAACCACCACTTCCATCATAAGCCGAATTAGAAATCAGCTCATTTGGATATTGAATTTCATAATTTGAAGTCATGGAGTGGAGCACACCACTTCCATCATAGAATGAACTAGATATCAGCTCATTTGAGTTTGGATTACCAAAATTAGTAGCCATGGAGTGGTGCAAACCATTTCCATAATAAGCCGAATTAGACATCAGCTCATTTGGGTTTTGGTTATTAGTAGTCGAAAAGTGGCTCGACTCACTCGCTTCCTGAGCTAAGTTAGTCGGCAGCTCATTTGAGTTTGGTTTTTCAAAATCAGAAGCCAGACGGTGGCTTGATTCACTTTCGACACAAGCAGAATTCGTTGTCAACTCACTACGATTTGGATTTTCAAAATCAGAAGCCATACTGCAGCTTGGTTCAGCTTCAAAACCCGAGGTAGAAGCGGTATGGTTTTTTGGTACACCTTTACTGGTTTTCTCATCTAGTTTTTTCTTCAATTTACAGAGAACATATTCCCCCTGCACATGTTGAAAATGAAAACCTCGAGTCATTGAGTGAATTATCTGCACATGAGAGCATACACTAGCAAAACCAAATTTCTAAAAGCAACCTAGCATTCAAACGAAATTTGAAAAAACACAACTCATGAAGCCAGAATTACTGCCTATGCACAAATGACTATTTCTTACACCTCGAGATAATAACCAATTAACATCCTGGTTTCCAATTTCGTAGAAACGATAGCCATAAATTAAGCTAAGTTATTTTTACCTCCCCATTTAAGAAAATCGTAACACATTAATTCAAATCAGCAATTAACTAATGTTTTTGCAAGAAGACTAAGACCTCTACCATTACAAAATAAACTACTCTTCAAACACAGCGTCACTAAATTACATAAAAATAATAATAATAATAATAATAATTTGCACTTACCAGATTAGAGAGCTTTGAATCAGATACGAACACTTCGTATTCATGAATGATCCATGTAGTCCTCTCGGCTTTAGGACTAGCTGATCTATAGAAAACCAAAGTCCTCTTAGTACCAATCACCTCCTTGTTACGCTTAGCCTTTACTTTAATAGTTTTGCCGGTTGGTTTCCAGAATCCGGCTTTCGTTCTCCGGTTAGAGCGTCTGCTGTTTGAGTACTTTAAATCGCGAGGGCAAAAGAAATACCAAACTGCATCATCGGACTTAATTTCCGATTTAACTACATAATAATCACTGCGTTAATCCACTATTGCGATAGAAACAATAATAAAAAAATAAAAAAAGAAGAAACGGAAAGAGGTGTATAGTTACCAGGTAGATCCCAGGGTTCATGTTTACAGACTCTGACCTCTGCGATGATGAGTAAGTCTTCCAAGTCATCACCGAGCAATTTTGGCTTCAAGTAATTGCTAATTAACTCTTCGTCCGTTGGACGAAACCTATATCCAACTGCTGGTGCGGATGGCATTCCGTCTGTTGGATTTTCCATAACTAAGAGAACAATATGACAGTTAGAGAGAGAGGGGGGGAGATTAAGGGGGTAAAAACGATCATTCAAAAGTTGCATTACGAGCAAGATCTGACTCACCTGATTGGATCTTGCTATTCATTCCTCTTCCTAAAACAGGAAAGAAAGCCATGCCTGAGTTGAGATGAGGTTTGAGATTGAAAGGGAGGGAGGGAGGGAGGGAGGACCAGCAGAATCAGCAACCGACGAGTGACAATTTTTTCTTTCCTTGAAGAGCGGTGGGTGCTTGGGTTCGATGAGAGAGCGAGTGTGTGTGTTTATATAATATACTGGGGAAGATGGAGAGATTCTGTATTGTGAACAAAGAGTCAATAGCCTTCCAGGAGAAGTTGTTAAAAGTAGAAAGAAACAAGACGGTGTGCTGATGTGGCATATTGACATTTGAAACTACTTCGTTGAGAAGAAAGTTGAAGGGGGTGGACCCCACCATTCGGACCTCGAATGGAAAAAAGTGAGAGAAAAGGATCACTCTTTTCCACCGGGGCTTGAACTCCCCTCCTGCTTGATTCCCAAGTTTTCTGGGGCCCCACTCCACAATCTTCTGTAACCCTATCGAAAATCAAAATCTTGCTTCCCGTCTTCATTTCATTCTACCATCTTCTAGAACGTTCTCCTGATAAAAATGCCTCCTAGCTGGTTGTCGCGATAACCTGTAGTAAAAGTAGGATAGAAGAGGATGGATGGCTGGATTTTCTTTTGTTGTATTGCTAGCCTAATAGAACCATGCAAATTGCAATAACTAGTAGCAGCAGCTGCGGTAACTGTTCTTCAGCAGCAAGATTATTTATATACCAAGCAATCTTGGTATTATCTTCCAGGTCCAAGCCTTATCTAAAATCAAATCGATCCTCAGAGCCCAAGTCAGGACCATAAATGGACCAGACTGAGGAGGCGGGTGGCATCTGGACTCTTGGGATGCCATCGGTGAGCATGGCCTAGAGATAAGATTGTCTCATGGGAAGGATGAGACAAAAAAAAATCTGTCAAGCTGTCTATCTTATCTCACGAGGACCAAAAACTACACTTTGTCAAACAAAGAAAAAAAAACAAGAGAGGAAGAAATGGTTTCCATGGTAATTGTTTAGGAAAGAAACAGTTACTGAACAGATGCATTCAGGCAACCCATAAAAAGGTAGCATCCAGATACGATCTGACATGACGGAAACACAGTTCTTTAGAAAATTGATGAACAGATTTATCAACATTTGGAATGGTTCTGATTTGGCGTTTCACATTACAAAACAAAGACAATCTGGGATACATAGTTCTCTCTTCGCCTGAAAATTTTGGCCAAGGGAACTAGTTATTCCCAGGGATATGGATCACTATAGACAGTTATTTCTGATTTACACGCTTCACTCTCTTATCTACCCCTTTATTTTTCTGAGCCGGTTTTATCTACAAACGTGTCACACGCTGGGATCCCTGGATTCTTACTGGAGAAAACACCACGGTGAGTGGAGCATGATCTGAGAGGGAATAATTTTCTGGCCACCTTCCTTTCTCAGCTTCTCGAGGGAATAGAACTGCTTTCTTTACATTGAAACCAATGGCTTCTTCCTCTAAGCCCTGTTCACAGTCCCCTGTCCTCTCACTGCAGTTTTCCTCTCTTGGCTCTGAGCATTCTGAATTCCATATCCTCCTCTGCAATTATTAAGCATTTTCGTGAGCGATATGTAACACATGAAGTGGTAGACACCAATCTAACACGGATATAAAGGTAAGCGAAACAGAATTCCACGTATTCTTAATATTCATAAGCATGCCTGGAATTGTAAATTTAACACACAGCAATGCACCAGCTAGTACCATGGGTCAGGGATGTACCGTACCTTAAATTCTTCATACCCAACAACTCCATTTCCATTAATGTCAGCTTGCATCCACAAATCTTCTGTCTCCTGGGAACTGAGTCCATAAGGAAGACCAATTAAATTTACCTGAATATGATTAAAATATGGTAAGTTCATCTTTCCACTTAAAATTGCACGTTTATTATCAAGCTGCTTGTAAAAGTACCTGGCGGAGTGCTTCACAGAAAGCTGAATATGTTATAAAATTGCCATGGTTGTCAGCCTTTAGAAATGCAAATGCATCCTTTTCAACCAACGAAGCTTTTTGGAGCTGACACTGGAACCAAGAAAAATTGCAGCAATCAGGAGTTGAAATCAGTAGATTATGTGCAGTTCCAAATCAAAAGACATTTATGTTATTGGGGCACTTTGCCAGAGCCAGCTCTAAGTTTTATGCCCCTTGATTTGTGAAATAAGAATGCTAAAATGTAATTCAGTTTAACTTTCCAATGTATAGTGTGCGCCTTTGCATTGACGAAATGCTAACGGCAAGAAGTGAACTGAACAGCATAGCCATATATACAACACGGTATGTAAAGTGCTTGTAGGGACTTGGAAACTAGCATGATGATAACCGGTTCTTGACTACAATTTCAGTGAAGTTTAACGAATCTTATATGTCAGAATAGATGGTACATGCTGCAACAAGCAGCATCAGCTGTAAATATTAAGATTTCTTAGGCATAAATTCCTACTGTCCATGGTTGGATTGCAATTACTTAGCTAGCAGACAGTAAACAACTATGTCTTTCTTTTTTTCCTCTTTTTTTTTTTTTTTTTGAAAAAGAAGCTTCCTCCAAATAATTACTTAAGGAAAATAAAATCAAGGATTTCCGAACATCCTTGTCTGATACATAACAATTGTCTACTATATCAAGATGAAAAATTGAACTAGTTTTCTGAGACACATACAAATTTTAGGAAGATATGAACTGAAGTAAAATAAATGGTCTTGACTCATCTGTATAGTACAATTCTGTTTCCTTTTCTAACAATATTATTCCATGTTTCATCTTCACTTCTCTAGCACAAAATATCAGACTGGCAGAGCGAGGAAGTAAAATGATATGATGTGCTGGAAAATGATTGAAAGTAAAAAAGCACTGAAGAGTAAAATATGAAGAACATGTGAGAAATGATTGAACTCACCTTTATTATTCCAAATACTGCTTCAGACCAACTTTTCTTCAATGGTTTCCTTGATTTAATAGAATTACACAGCCATATGAAGTCAACACCACAGATGTTACCCCTATGATTTCGGTGGCTAACCCACTGTGTGATGCAGAAAGAGAGACGAGGAAAAAAAATTGAGGTAAGCAGCGGATTTAGATGTTGTTATCTAGTGATATGGAATCACTTGGATTGGGACTTGAAGAAACTTACCCTGTGAGCATCTGCATAACTGTCAGTATATTGATGGGCAATGTCATATGAAGATACAAACCCCTGAGACCTCAGGAATTTGTAAACATGTCCACTCTTGCTTCCATTCCAATCACTGGATAGAGCATCAAACAAATGAAAAGAAAATGAGGATGTCTATATTCAGAGGCTATGCAAGAATTATCTACTTCACAAATCAAGACGAGGAGCTCACCCACAGAGTAGGATTGGCATAAGGTTGAGTTTGTTTTCTCTCTGATATTGTTCCACATATTGTAGTATTTTGTAAACCTAGAAAAAAACCATTTACAAACCTCAAGGTAACTATTGGAACAAACATAGCAAAGAAGAACTAGGACTAGAAATTCAAAACGAAGTAGACGATTATAACTAAAGAGATATTTATATACCTGATCCAGTCTAACTACAGACAGACAGGAATCGTGAGGAAATAATAAGTGAGTGTTAACAATAAGAAATTCTTGCTGAGCAGTGCCTTTCCGGTTTTGTGAAAAGGGAAGCGCTGATTGGACATGCAGTAACTGAGCAACACGATCTCCACAGTCATGGAAGAGCACCTCTCGACAATTTAGAACCGTAAAGCAGTCCTTACGCACAGCAGTTAGCAGGCCTGTGGAGAGAATAAAATTTCCAGTCCAATCAGCACTCGCTTGGAGGTCAGTAAAATCATATAGCAAAAAATAAGCATACTTAAGGGTAGAATAGCATACAAAGTGCAGTTTACATATGACTACCAAAATAAGCAAAAAGAAAATAATAATTCAAATTACTGCAGACCCAAGAAGATGGTTTTTCCACCTCATGGCCTGCCAGTATGTGAAGTCGGCTATCCAGAAATATGGCATGCCTAATTTTAATTTCATCATGTTTGTACGAAATTGAATGGCAGTCAAAAAATCAGCCTGACCTAAGCTGATGACCAAGGATGTCTTTTGAAAAGCATGAGAACATTAAAAAAAAAAAAAAAAAGTTGCTTGCTTTAAGGATCCACATAGCCCAAGAAGAAACTAAAAGAAAAGGAGCTTAAACGGCATATTAATTACCATCTCCCCGGTTATTGGTTCGTGCAAGCTGGAAAGTCACATAGCCAGCATCACCAAGGCTCTGCTGGTACATATGCACAAGTTCTTCATTTCCAACCCAGAATTCCTACAGAAAAAAAAACAAGATTTCAACACAGAAAAAAGCCAGCTAGCATAATTTTCAAATACAACAACCAACTCTTTTTATTTTTTCATACAAGGTTAGATCCACAGTGACAGTGAAATAGAAAGGGAATTAAGCACCCACCTGGAGACATATAATTGAAGATCTCTCGTGAAGCAACCAATTCAAAATCTTCTGGTTTCTAGAGAGCCAAACTGCTCTGAAATTGCTTTCACGAACACTTTGATTCTATTTCACAACAAAATAAAAGCACACAAATAAATTCTTAAAAATTAAAAGAAGATGAAAAACAAGAAGAATTAACACTAATTTCTGAATTCAAAAGGGACAAGAACAGACCTTTTGATCAAGTCGCTTGTAGATAGGAGCCAGGATGTTAAAAGTAGTGCAAGAAACACAAGGCTCATCAGTCATTGCTGAACTCGTTGAAGACACATAGCCACAACCACTGTTGGTTCTTGAAATAGTTCCATTTCCATTTAAAATATTACTCTCATTAAATCCTGAATTTAACTGACCCACGATGTTTGAATTCGCATTAGACTCCACGACCGCAACCTGTATCAATCATTCAATCAAACCCCACGTTAGAAAGACAAAAACCCAACAAAAACACTGAGAAAATCGAAGCAAACAACAAACTTACCATCTTTTAGTGTTCTAGCCACCGTAGGAAAAACCTGTTGACTTTGTTGAAGGAAAGGGGGAAAGAAAGGAGAAGAGAAGATATAGCAAATGAGGGTTCGGGAAACTTGTGGATGGAGATTGAGATTATTTTCTTCTTTGGCAAGTGTCACCCTCGTGAAGATGCTTTTCGCATTTTATAGAGACCCAGAAGAGAGAATCCCTGTGCTGTTTTTGGAGTTTATTACTGGTAAAACCTCTTTTTTGAACTTTAAGAGAAATCTTCAATTAAGACCTTGACAGATTGGAATCCGCGTATGTTGCTGTTGGAGAGCTCAAACGGGGCCCATGGCCCGTTTTTGTAGTTTTCTGCTTGCTTGCCTAATAGGACAGCTTAGCACACTCTCCTGTCTGTGGGCTCCAACTTTATTATCATACTTTTCAGGCCTCGCAAATTATATTACATTGCGGTAAAAAGTTATATTTTAAAGGATTTTTAAAAAATAAATATCTTTATTTTTTAAATTTTACTTTTTATATTCTAAAACTATTTAAAAATTAATTTTAAATAAAAAAATCAAATTTTAAATAAATAATATTTTAACCACATTACCGAATATTATACTTGTTTTTCTCCATTAAAAAAGGTGTATTATTTCAATATTGTGTGTGTGTTTTTTTAATTTAGGAATGTATTAAAATAATATTTTTTATTTTTTAAAATTTATTTTTAATATTAACATATAAAAATATTTAAAAAATAATTTAAAATAAAAAAAACCTTTACGAAAGAAAAGTCAGCATGGCTAAAAAACAAACAAAACTATATATGCAAACAACGGGCTGATGATTTCATCCGTCTTTTCACTGTTAAACATTAATCATGTTCCTTCAGTGATATAAGGATTGATTGAGTTATTTTTTATAATTTTTTATAGAACTGTTTGTTTTTGTACTTTTAATTATATTTAAATGTATATTAAAAATTTATTTGGTTTAAAAAAATATTATTTAATTAATATTATTTTTTAATGATTTTAATCAACATCACAATATTAAAAACACTTCTACACAAATAAACGAAGCTTTACATGTGTTAATTGAGTAACACATTTCAATTTATTCATTTATTTTCATTTATAAAAAATACATTTTTAAAAAACAATTTCATCATAATATTACGAACACTTCTACACAAATAAACAAAGCCTTAGATGTGTTATTTGAGTAACGCGTTTCAATTTACTCATTGATTTTCATTTATAAAAATTATATTTTAGTATTTTAAAATTATTTTTCAAATATTTAAGGAATTGAATAGAAATTAGAATAAATAAATAAGTATAAGAAAATATTCTCATGATTGTAAAGTTTAGTAATTAATAATTAAATATTAATCATACTCGAACCACAATTTAAATTTTTTTTATTTTAAATAAAGGTTTTTCTGTTTTGTTTAAAATAATCAGGTTTTATTTTTATTTTTATTTTTTAAAATATGAAAAGTGTTTTAGTTTAATTGCTTTCTTTCTTATGTTTTATTATTTTATTTTCTTTCAAATTTGAAACATTGAGTTCTTTTTCTCATGCTCTATTATTTTATTTTCTTTCAAATTTTTCTTATTTCAGCTTATTCTATAATATCAAGAATGATTTATAATATTAAGAAAGTAAAATATATTCAGGAAATGTGAAAAAATTACAAAAGACGTGTGTCGAATCACAGGTGATGTTATTGTTCATTGTTAACGCCGTTACTAACGGAGGGCTAGTGATAAATAAACGGCTAATGTAAAGAGATCCAATCGACCCTTATATTAGATGAGGAACCCGTTCAAGCATGTTTCATTCATACAGAAACTAACAGAATCAGTAACCCTATAAACAACTGTTGAGATGAAATAGACAAATATGTTCAACCTCGTTGCTAAAAATGTTAGAAATGGCAATGGATCATATCGGGCTATGGTGTTAAATAGTATAACTTCCAACCCAAAATTAATAAAGTACAAAGAAAATTTTATAGCTATAGATGAAAATCCTCAGGTAGTTAAAATCTTGGATGAAATTAAAAAAAAACAAAAATTACTGGACGAAAAATACCAACGATCAGATATTGGTCATTAAAATTACAAGTATGACCTTGGAGCTAAAAAAAAATAAGTCATTGAGGTATTAGTGACTTTTCATATCAGTTTTTTTTTTAATTGTTGGTTTGGTTAAGGGTGATAAAGTAATTTACTATTTAATTATTATTTTTTAAATTGAAAAAATTATTGGCGCGTTGGAGGCTTCGTGCATTTTGAGTGGCGCATGCGGCGTCTCCCAGCGGTTGAAAATATGCTTCCGCTGTCTCATTTTTTTCTTCGTCGTGTTTTTTTTTTTTATGGGTGACGCATGTCATCTAAAAGTGGTCGGTTTATCGTTGGTAACTCTTTATTTGTTTTTCTTTCATTTCTCTCTTCTAGTCCTAAAAAACTAAATCCGACCCTTGTTGTTGGTGTTCCAAAATCCATCATTTTAATTTTGATTTTTAATTTTAGTCATTTTCTCTTTTATTAAAGTTTTATTTGTTTTCAATTTAATCCTTCAATTATATAATAATAATAATAATAATAATAATAATAGGGATAGGGATAGTGATAGGGATAATATTAATAATAGCAATTATAGTAGTTGTAATAGTGATAATAATAATGATAATGATAGTAACAATATTATTAATAATACTACTAATAATGATAATAATAATAATTTATTATGGTAGTAATAGTGGTAATGATGATGATGATGATGATGATTATAAAACCAATAATAATACTAATAAAACTACTAGCAGTGATGATAATTGTAGTACTAATAGTAGTTTTTTCTATGATAATAATAGTGGTAATGATAGTAATAATTGTGATTATACTATCAATATTAATAATAATTCTGATAGTAATAGTAATAGTAATAATACTACTAATAGTAATGGTGATGATAATAGTGGTAATAATAATAGTAACAAATAATAATATTAACAGGATATTATGATGGTAATGGTGGTTATGTTATTAGTAATTATGGTGATGATAGTAATAATTATGATAATAATATTAATAATAATAAAAATGATAATAATGATATTAGTAGTAGTAACAGCAATAACAACATTAATGTTATTAATAGTGATAGCGATATTGATATTGATAGCAGTATCAACAACAACAACAATAATTATAATAGTGATAATGATGATGATAATGGATAGTAATAATACTAATAGGACTAATAATAGTAGTGGTAACAATAATAATAATGTTGGTAATAATAATAGTAATAGTAATAATAACACAATAGTAATAGTTTGTTAAAATAATAGTAATAGTTATAACAATAATGATAATAACAATAATAGTGATAAGAATAAAAATAATGGTAACATTAGTAATAATAATAATAATAACAACAATAATAATATTGACACTAGTAATAATAATAATAATAATAATAATAATAATAATAGTGATCATGATAATAATACCACTACTAATAATGATGGTAATGATCTTACTTATTAATAACAGTAGTAATAGTAACAGTGACAGTTGTAATAATAAAAATAATGGTAACATTAGTAATAATAATAATATTGACAGTAATAATAGTGATAGTGTTAGTAATAATAATGGTAATACATCATTCAACGTTAGATTTGCTGGTGATTGAGTTTTATTATTTTTTATACATGGTATTTCCAGTCTAATAACCCGGGCTACGGATTTAAAATGTTGATGTGGCTCAATGTCTGCTTTTATTTTTTATCTTATTATTAGTTTTCCTGATTTTATTATTTAATATTAGTTTTTTTAAAATAAAAATTAGTTATTCGAGTTTTCCTTGAACCTATTAAATAAATCAATTCATATCAAGTCAGCTCTTTCATAATTTCATTAGAAACTCAAATCAGGTAAAGATGTGAATAAAGAAATTTCAAGATTTATTTTCTTGTCCATATTTAATAACATTATAAAAAATTCCTCACGCTTTTGGTGTTATTTTTTTATATTATAAAAAAGAAACTGGTTCGGCCCCTGAACCAATATACTAGTATAAAATATGGTACAAAGAAAACAAAAAACAAATTACAGGGAATAAGTCTAAAACAGTAAAAGCAAGTGGAAATTCATGGGTGAAACATTCTCGAATGCCGTTAGTAGACGTGTAGAGATTAGAAATAAAGTATCTTTTGACGTAATTTAGGTGGAGGTCCAGTGATAAGAGTTTGGGATCAAGAGGTTTGCTCCCTCTGTGGTCTCAGGTTCGAGCCATGTGGTTGCTCATATGATGGCCATTAGAGACTTACATGGTCGTTAACTTCAGGACCCGTGGAATTAGTCGAGGTGCGCGCAAGCTGACCCGAACACCCACGTTAAATTAAAAAAAAAAGATGCTCGTATAGATAGTCCAAGCACTAGAATTCTTATTGGTTTGATAATGGAGACCTAGTCCGAATATAGGGTCTGTTTGGAAGTATAATTGTAATTATTTTTTAAAATATTTTTTATACTGAAATATATTAAAATAATATTTTTTAATTTTAAAAAATTATTTTTAAGATTAACATATTAAAATAATCTAAAAAATAAAAAAATATTAATTTTCAATAATTTTTTTAATTTTTAAAATACCGAGTTGGCCACGTTTCCAAACCCTTTATTAATATGAAGCTAACTCTAGCCATCCAACCCCCAAAAAAAATGTTTAGCCTTCGTCCTCAGCAAAACTTCCTGCTGGCAAGCCAACAAGAGCCATCCTCGTACCTTAATAAAACCAATCAAGATCTGTGTGGTGAATTATACATACAATTAGAAAAGTGTGTTTTATTTAACTGTTTATATAAATAATGAATTAAATTAATATATTTGTTTAGTTAATAATTTTTTATTTATTAATGTGGGTGTTCGGAACAGCGTGTATCTTGACTAATCCTCCAGAGCTTAAAATTAACGACCATGTAAGTTTTCAGTAGCCCTGAAAGGATTCAAACTTATAACTATTAAGAATCAAACTCAAGACCTAATAAATTAAATTATCCCTTAGGTTAATAATTTTTTATTTTAGATTAATGTGGGTATCCGGGCCAGCTTGTGTGCACCTCGACTAATCCTATAGGTTCTGAAATTAACGACCATGCAAGTCTTTAATGACCATCATATTAGCAATCACATGACTCGAGTCTAAAACCACAAAAAAAAAAACAAATTATTTCATTCCAAGTCATTACCACTAAACAATAATTTTATATCATAGCTCGGTGGTTAATACATAAGTGTAATGTCAACATCGTAGGTTTGAAAACAAATTTGTTTCTGT
>Ga0307507_10008472_pt1 | contig 14194 bp, 15 predicted proteins | sample 7_EM_MG_FD_207223 | JGI IMG/M metagenome (GOLD analysis project Ga0307507, IMG submission 207223) | Populus trichocarpa ectomycorrhiza microbial communities from riparian zone in the Pacific Northwest, United States - 7_EM | ecosystem: Host-associated > Plants > Roots > Unclassified | place... | reverse complement strand
GCCCAACATGCTATGGAACAGTACAAGAATCTTCCCCCAGTACAGGTTCCAGATGAGAATAGCCGACCACTTGGTCACGGAGCAGCACGATACGACGATTTGGATTTCGAAATGCTGGTCGACACGAGGCGGAAACACCAAACCAAGCAGGCAGCCTCTGGTACCCGAACGAAGAAGACCAAAGCATCGGGTGACACCCTGCGTGGGCAGGTCATACGGAAATTCAATGAAGCGTTGAAGGCAGCTCAGGATGAGCAAGCCATAGGGACTGGCCTGGAGCGGGATAAGCGATGGCGTGGAGAGGCGCCTGCGGCTGGAAATGCTGCTAACGCTGCTGCCGCTGCTGCCGCTGCCGCTACCGTTGCAAAACAGGTGGGTGTCCCTTCGCAATGTGTTCGATTACTTAGATCATTCTTATCATATCTCTGCCAGGCTGCCACGCGTCGTAAAAACCTCTTCACGAAAGCCATGGTGCCGAGGCTGAACGAATTAGTCGATGCTCGGGTGACCATCATTCGTCCACTGCAAGTTGACGATTATGGCTTTGTCGCCACTGCAAACGGTGTCATGGTTGGTCAAGGTAAGCTTGTCATTCGCCATCCGATTTATATGATCATTGACTAATTCAATTCCCGCCTTCAAAGTCATCGCCCTTTATTCGAAAACAGGCGGAAAAAACGGCAAACATAGTGCTATCATGGAGTCATCGACTATTGCGGCAGTGTCTTACCTAGGTGTTCAACTTTTCCAGTACTACCGACTCGGTCAACAGTTTCGCTCGGTCACAGATGCTACCGCAATTTTCCAAACGAAACAGTTTCTTCTCCTTCCATCAATCCAGTTTCTGTGCCTCCTCGAGACAAGGTTACCTCTCGAACAGTCATCGCCGCCATTCATCGAGCTTTTACCTGGGGACATAGATCGTTATAAAGCTTTGAAAAGTGGGCAAAGAGAAGTCACAGCAGCCTTGAAACTCTCGAAAAAGCGTGGTGGAGGAGATGAGTCTGATGGTTAGACTACTAGTAGCACCATTCAGTGTTTAGTTATACATTTTACTTGTTATATATTCATTTCCTACTCCCTTAGAAGCTCTCGACGTCGTTTGGGCCAGCGCTGAGGCTAGATCCGCTGATCCGGACACTGCTGGGCAAAAAAGTACCCTGATCTGAGCGTCCGGACAAATTTTTGAAATCGGAGCGGAGGCCTGGTCCCATCCGGACAAATTTGGCGCAGAGGCGTCCGGACAAAAACCCAATTTTCGGGATCAGGCCTTTTCTGCTATTGCCCGGGGTCCTGATGTAACATTCACCAAGAGGGATTTCCACCAGTCTCTCCCATCACCCTTCTCACCCTGAAACAGCACCTGTGTGTGAAAGTAAGTCTTGATATCAGCAGGCAATTTTGTCACCATCTTTTTAGTCCATCCCCAACATAACACAATCCCAAGTGGTCATAAGCATCATTGAGTTTTTGAGAGTGGGGTGAGTTAGAGATCACAAATTTGTGGCAAAGAGGATGGAGAAAAAGGGTAAGCCAATGAATGTCAGTGTTCATTTCATGAAACTGGGCATCCACAACTTTTTGAGTGTGTTGCAGAGACTGTGAATCATCTCCAAGAATGTGAGATAATTTCTTGATTTGTTGATGGGCCCACATCATTTGGAGCATACAATCAGCCAGTGATGCATCTTGAGATTTTACATCACTGATGATGTCCTCTAAAGGCTTTCAGACATGTATCAGCTGGTCAGTTGGTTGCCACCACTGAACATTGAAAACTGTGGTGAGGATATCCTTTGAGACTGGTTAGGCCACCCTGAGACTGCTGTGCATCATCTTGCACACACAGAGTCATCAAGGGAGTCTTGTGTTCATGGACACTTAGGGCTTGGAGAATAAGGGCATAGATATGGGATTCTGTGTTCATTTTTAGACTGCAGGTTACACCATTTTTCTTGGAAATTTTCTTGAGTTGTCCCCCCCCAGTAGTGTGATAAATTAAGGAAGGAAATGATCTGTCAATTCAAAGTGATTGTTTTTTTTTTTTTGACTGAGGGGTAGCTCACAATATTACCAATAATCATGTTGATGCTGTGCATGAAGCAGTGAATGGCCTAAAATAAAATTCCCCTGAGAATCCAACTGAAAATAAAGTTATGAAACATATGAGAATCAAGGAGTGCTGATTTGTCCATTTTCAATGAAAGGCAAGCATCATGGTTGGGTTATCTGTGAAAACTGCAATAATTGCCTTTGGGTCAATGCTCTTCTTTGCAATGGCCTTATTGGTAACATCAACAAGATTATCTGCAGTCCCCCAGAAGCCTGTAAGTTCTTCTAATCCAATAACCCTGTCAAACTCTGACACCTTGGTTATCATGCAGCTGTAAATGCTGCATTGTTGACTGTCATCCCATCCATCCATCAAGTATGTGAGATTATTCTGTCCCTCCAGCTGCTGAACATCCTCAGCAAATGTGTATGCTTCTTCAGCTGGGAGAAGTTGCTCCATCAGGGTATGTGAGGGTGGTGGTGGTGGTTGGTGCACATACAGTGCTTGAAGATAGGATGTTGGGTGGAGGGGGAATGGTTGCAAAGTTGAATGGAACCTCAATGGTGGCTGTGTGGGTTATGGTCATTAACATGGATGTGGCAGTTGGAGGTGGGACAATGGGTTGCAAACTTGGAGAAATTGTTGTAGGATTGGATGGCCCCTTAATGGTGACTGGGGTAGTTGTTGACAACAATGATACAGCAGTTGGAGGTGGACTTGGTGATATATGAGATGAGGTTGCTGCATGGGGATGGAAAAGGGGAGAAGGAGCAGGGATTGGGTGTTGTCCTAGATCCTGTTTTGAATCCATGTGCTTGCCAATTCTGACCACAATGGAGGGGCTTCTCCATTGTAGATAAAGTGGTAAAGTACCCAATAAGAGAAGCTGCATCTGACAATGGATTAAGGTAAAGGTCTAGTGTGACCAAGGGGATTGAACTGCTTGGTGTCATAGTAATTATCAGGATTCAATGATAGAGCAGACCATGGTATTGTAGGAACATTTTCATCACTTGCCCATATGCTAGCACCTATTTTGCTCTTGTGCATGCCATTCACCAGCATCAGATGGTGAAGGGTGATATTGACATTGATTTTATTACCAGCTGTGACCACCTTGTCTCTTATGATATTTCTTGTCACTACTAGTGCCATGTTGAGGATCAATTTGCAAAGAATTTTCCCAATCTCCTTCTAGTGATCAGAAGAATTTGCTGGCTTATTCCTCTAGTACATGTTCAAAATCACAAAGAGAACTCTGTGTATTACTTCTCATTCACTTACATGTCAAACACAGGCCATTTCCATGGGGAGACTGCTGAGTATTGAAGGGCTGAATTGGATCAGCTCAGTCCCCAGACATTGCAGATGAATAATGGACATAATCAGGATACCTTGACTGACCATCATGGAGACTGGAACTGGAATAAGACAGCAAATATGGGCAAGTCTACTTTCCTGTACTTGTTCTAGTCTCATGTCCATTTTACTATAGCATCTACTCTTGCCAGTGATGTTACTCAGGCTAAGAGGCTGTTTATTGAAAAATGTGAACATCTCACAGTTATATGCAGATCATGTATCTTTTTGGAACCAAGAAGATCATAATGTGTGAGAGGCAAAAGATGGTGAGGTTCAATGCATGTATTATCAGTGCCCCCAGAAAGGTATATTCTATTTAGAAGCCAAGTGCATGATGCTGGTTGTTTATAGTACCATCACAAGCCAAGGTCTACAAGTTACACAAGAAACAAAGCACAACATCCCAAAGCAGGATAGCCAGAGAAAGTGCAACACTTTTCCAGGCTGGCACATTGTGAAGACAGGCTAATAATTATGCAGGTTATTGCTCTCTTTTGTAACTATTTTTTCCCCTTTCCATAAAGAAGAAAGTCATGTGAAAATTTTGAATATTCCCACTTGGAAAATCCAAAGAATAGTTAAACAGATCCTGCACACCTTGCCTTTTATGCGGCATCATCCGAACAAAGAGTCCTTTCTCAGAAATTTCATTCTTTCCTGCCCCTTTTCTCAGCATGTATCAATTTTCCATAGTGTCTGAAAACAAAGGATACCTTTGCTTTGGCTTTCCTCTTAATTTTACTCAATAGTTTAACTTTTACTACAATATCACAAACATGAAAATGCTATGAATATTTTAGCTTTTGTTCACCCTTTACCAGCTAAGAAAGCTGTGGGAATGGCCAAGCAAAGTTCTTGGCCCAGATTTTTTAAAATCCCATACCTTTCCCCACATGAAAAACTTAAAATATAATCAGAATTCTCCTGAAAAGAAAAAGTGTTGCACTTTCTCAAGATATTCTAATTGGTAACGTTGGGCAATGTTTCTTATGTTACTCCTAACTGAATTTAAATCTCAGAAGAAATCCAAGAGTCTGTTTATAGGCTCAGACAGTATGGATGGTGCTGTGACACCCTTCCTGAATGCAGGCATACTAATTTGGGTGATGCAGTAAGTATTTTACAATAGAAGGATTTTACTTACATATTGAGTCTAGATGAAAAAGCCTGGTGGAGCTTGCACAGGACAAGAACCATCTGAATCACCTAAAAATGAGATCAAGAGCATGCATCAGAATTTGCACTCTCCTATTGACAAATGGTGCACCACACAAAAATCCTTGATGGAGAAGATAGGTGACCATGTCACTTCCCAAACTCTTGAGTCCCAAAGCAGAACTTTCAAATTTTGATGGTCAGAGTACAGTAGCAATACTATACAATGTAGTCTACATCCCACAGAAACTCTTCTATACCCTATGTCAGCCAATACCCATGGTGGTCATGCCAGGGATGAGTTTATCCACAAGCATTTCAACAGGAGAGACCCAAATAAAAAATCCAAACAATGGTTGATGATGTGCAAGTACTGCCCCAGTGACATGGCAAAGGAGATCATCCACCATGACTTATGCTGCTTGAAGCACATTGGAAAGACAAAGGAGAGGACAGCTGTAAATATGTACCTGCAGACATCTGGTTGGAGGAATCATGTTTATTGATGAAGAAAGGCAGAATCAAGGAGATCAAGGTTTCAGATGGAGGAAGTGACATAGAGATTGTGGACTCAAGACCTGCTGCATTCAATATAACAATAAACATATATTCATAGGTTCTTTGTCCATGGAACTATTCCTTTTTCTGCATCTGAAAACCCTTTCTTCCTGAGATGGTTGCAATGCTCATGGCTGTCTTATTCCCCTGCATCCTAATAGCCCCCATTGATCAGGAATCCAACTTCTCAACCATTTCTCTTCCACCAAATGTCCTACCTCCAAGAACTGTATCCATGTTGATGACAGTGACCCCAGCTGAGCATTCCAACCTTGCAACCATTCCTCCTCCACCAAATGCCCTATCTCCAAGTGCCATATCCATGCTGATGATGGCTATCCAATCTTTCACAAGGAACAGTTGAGGGACCATCTGGTTTCTCAGGAGAAACCTTTTTAGAAGCCCAGGTTCTGTCTGTTGCAGGACAGCACAAAAAGTCATGAAAGGAAGATGAAAGCCAAGACAGGAGTGAAGAAATTGGTCACACCTTTTGAGCTGCAGACTAGCAGCTGGAAACACAAACAACCAGAACTGGACCTAAAAAAGCTGGCAGAGCCATGAGGACTTTACACTCCCCAACATATTCCAGAGTCCATCCACAATTTTTTCTAATTTTTTCTCTGGTGGTAACCCAGCTAAATGTTAGTCTAGAATCTGCCTGGAGTCCAGCTGGCCTCCAGCTGGACCATACAGACTCCATGGACTCCACCTCAGAACACAGGCAACTGTTGATTAATTAATTAACCAGCTGAGTATTGTTGTTATTATATAATAATATAGAGGGTCTACCAGCATAACTGCTCAATATTTTCTAGTGATTCTTTGATAGGCTCATTCAGGTTAACCAGAGGTACCTTTTGGCTACCTTCTTAGTTAGCACATAATTTTTTTTTCAGATATTGAAAATGGCCTCCAGAATAAAAACCTTCTGAAGTCCCCAACTTTCACTGAAATTAGTCCATACCAAGGGAAGTGTAATGCCACTACATATTGTAAAAAAATATACAAATGTATTTAAGCTACAATAGATTCTTAGAAAGAACCAGAAAATGACCCAACCTTCATTCATTCTGCACTGATCTGTATGTAGATGTCTGAGACAATTTAGAATGTTGATTAGAGAGATGCACTGACTATGTAACCAGATATAGGTCCAGCATTCTACTGTGCCAATTCAATCAATTTGTTGCACCCTGTGACCTCATCAGGAAAACTACACTTCACTTATGAAGCTTATATCACTTGTATTATTGAGTGGGCAGGAAAGAAATGAAGCTGGGTAATGAATGAAATTATTGACTGTGCAGGAGAGAAATAGAGCTAGGTGGGCAATGAAACAACTGACTGGGTTGGAAAGAAATAAGTAAGAAATATTGATGGGTGGGCAATGGAATAGAAAATATTGCTAGGAAGGCAATGAAATAGGAAAGCAATGGAGCTGAGGGAAAGTAAAATCAATGGTTAGAAGAAAATAAATGACTATAAGAAGGCTTTGGGAAGAAATGAAATACATATAAAATGGTCTGAGGAAAAATGGAACACATTTTGTGAGGCTTGGCCTATGTTTCTCACTCATAAAAACACTAGGAAGTGTCCAAAAGCTGTGCAGGCACTTGATGACTATATTTATCATAAAAGTCTTAGGTACCACTCACTTGGTAATTAGATGCTGGAGCTGACTCTGAATGTGAGTAGTGGCCTCTCTATCTTTGACCATCTGGCTCTTGCTTGACAATGGCAGCAGGAATCAGATTGCAACTTGTTGAAGGTGCATGCTCTTGGCAGGTGGAGTGGGAGCCTTTGGTTGCCACAGTACCTGTATGACTCATTTTTGCCTTCTTAGAAGGACTTTCTTCCACCTCTGGATTGTTGGTTGGCCGCTTAGTGGGATTAGCTACAGGAGTGGAAGGAGGGCCAAAAGGTAATGGTGAAGCAGGCAGTCCTTCCCTAGTCCAACCCCACTCTGGATCATTGAGAGCTGGAAGCTGGGGAGCAGGTGGTGAAGGTGCAGGCAAAGTTTCTTTAGTCCACTGCCACTTCTGATCTTTGAGAGATGGAAGAGGAGGAGCCAGTGCAGATCCCTTGGATGCCTCTGTTGGTTCTAACATGCTGGAGAGGTGTCCAACAGATTGTTGGAGTGGGGGGCATTGACTTCTTAGATTTCGAACATTAGTTTTAAGTATTTCTGCATCTGCATATTTTCCTAGTCTGTCATATGTAATTGCAAGATTACCCATGGCAGTAATTGTATCTGGATGTTGTTCTCCAAGAATTCTCTTTCTTAAATTTAGAACATCAAATTTAAGCTTCTCTGCAGCAGCATATTTTCCTAGTCTGTCATATGTAATGGCAAGATTACTCATGGCAGTAATTGTATCTCGATGTTCTCCTCCAAGAAGTCTGTCTCTTAGATTGAGAACATTTACTTTAAGTTTCTCTGCATCTGCATATTTTCGTAGTCTGTCATATGTGATGGCAAGGTTACTCATGGCAGTAATTGTCTCTGGATGTTCTTCTCCAAGAAGTCTCTTTCTTAGATTCAGAACATCAATTTTAAGCTTCTTTGCATCTGCATATTTTCGTAGTCTGTCATATGTAATAGCAAGATTACTCATGACAGTAATTGTGTCTGGATGTTCTTCTCCAAGAAGTCTCTTTCTTAGATTTAGAACACCAATTTTAAGGTGCCCTGCGTCTGCATATTTTCCTAGTTTGTCATATGTAATGGCAAGATTACTCATGGCAGTGATTGTGCCTGGATGTTCTTCTCCAAGAAGTTCCTTTCTTTTATGCAGAACTGGTATTTGAAGCTTCTCTGCATCTGTATATTTTCCCAAATTCTGGTATGTGTATGCAAGATTATGCATGGCAGTAATTGTATCTGGATGTTCTTCTCCAAGAAGTCTCCTTCTTAGATTTAGAACATCAATTTTAAGTGTCTCTGCATCTGCATATTTTGTTAGTCTGTCATATGTAATGGCAAGATTACTCATGGCAGTAATTGTATCTGGATGTTCTTCTCCAAGAAGTCTCTTTCTTAGCTTTAGAACATCAATTTTAAGTGTCTCTGCATCTGCATATTTTCCTAGTCTGTCATATGTAATGGCAAGATTACTCTTGGCAGTAATTGTGCCTGGATGTTCTTCTCTAAGGAGTTTGTTTCCTATGTACAGAACTTGGATTTGAAGTTTCTCTGCATCTGCATATTTTCCTAAATTCTGGTATGTATTTGCAAGATTATTCATGGCAGTAATTGTATCTGGATGTTCTTCTCCAAGTAGTCTGTTTCTTAGATTTAAAACATCAATTTTAAGCTTCTCTGCATCTGCATATTTTCCTAGTCTGTCATATGTACTTGCAAGATAACCCATGGCAGTGATGGTATTTGAATGTTCTTCTCCAAGAAGAGTCTTTCTCATATGCAGAACTTGTATTTGGAGCCTCTCTGCATGTCCATATTTTCCCAAATTCTTGTATGTAATTGCAAGGTCACCCATGGCACTGATTGTACCTGGATGTTCCTCTCCAAGAGATCTGCTCCTTGCATCCAGTACTTGAATTTGAAACTTCTCAGCTTCACTGTCATACCCCTGTTCACTCAACATTCTTCCAAACTTTTCATAAGCATCATCATAGTACATATTGTCCATCTCCTTTTTTGACATTACACTGTGCATTATATTGGCTCTCAAATGAGTGACCAAAACCCTTCTGAACTGGTATGGCTGCTCATCAAAGTCTTCTGGCAGAGAGCAAGCTAAGATTATGAATGCCATCAAACAGTATTTCTGTCTATCTTCTGAGGACATTCTGTCTCTTCCCCATGCATGAATAAGTGGATGCATGTTATAGATACCTTTGGATGAAACCAACTCAATCAGGCTGAAAGACAGTAATACTCGAAGTCCCTCTTTAAAGGTGAAATTATCCCATTTTCCTGTGTCATGAAGCTGAAGCAGTGTGTGGTCCATTGAGGAGCTTGCAAGAGGTAAGGCAGACCTGTGCTCATTATGTCCACTTTTCCCATGCCTTTGCATAGCAGCATAAGAAAAGATTTCCTCAGTAATACCATCAAAATGCAAGAAGGCAAATATTGCCAGCAGAATCATTGCACTATTAGCTGCCTCAGCTCTTTGAGAATCACCACTTTTAGCTCTTTGCTGAATCTCTTTAAATGACAGCTCCCAAGTTCCATACACACTTCTGTTATATTTAGATGCCCCTTTGAAAGCTGGGTAAGATAGTAATCTTTCTCTGTATTGAGAATATTCATCAAGATAATCTCTGATGTCTGTGTCCCCAAAAGCAATGAAAGCACCAGCCTGATCAATGGCCAGAGGAATGCAAAATAGCTCATTCACAATCTTGGAAGCCTCAGCTTGTAAATCTTCCCGAGACTCATCCAAGCAAGCAGCCTTTAAGAGTAAAGAGATAGCATCATTTTCTTCCATCTCTTTCACCTCGAAGGAACTCTCATGTAAAGTCAAATGTTTTAGGCCAGAGTTGCGACTAGTTATCAAAATATTCCCTCCTAGCCCAGATGGAAAATATTGCTCCAGTTCCTCAGGTGTCAGATTATCAGCATTATCAAAGACCATTGCATAGTTTTCTCCCAAAGAGCTAATCCACCATAAAGCAGATTGAGGTGAGCCATCCAGTGCAGAAGACTGAGCCTCAGGAAGATTGCAGATGCCCCTCAGTTCCTGTGTGATTGTACCAATTGAAGATGCATCAATCCAGAAAACATGGGAAAAGCTGGGCACAAATCAGTAATGAGGACTAGGTAGTATGATAATGTACTCACTAGTCAGACATCTCCTCAATGAACCTCAAACATATCTGAGTCTTCCCAATACCCCCCATGCCATACAACAAAAAGAATTTGCGACGGTGGAGTTTATCATTGCTTTCAGTCATAAAATGTTCCTTCAGTTTGGCAAGAACATCAGTCCGACCTGTGAACCGAATGCTTGAGTTTGGTTTTACGGGAATCACTGCACCGGATGTCGCCCTGTTCTCATGGGTAGTATTATAATTGACCTGTGTCAGATTAGCAGTTTAGCATGGGATAAGAGGCATTGGAGAGCCTCACGTACAATATCGGCAGCCATGAATGTGCCGCCTCTTATAACAAAGTTCTGAGCACCTGGAAAGACTTGGTTTCCACTCATGTTGGTAGCGTAGCAGATGTGGGCGAAGGAGAGGAGTGAGACCCTGGACCCCAGACTGATGAACATGAGCGCGCTTTTTCGCGGTTTGCCGGTGCACAGGAATGGACTGGAATGGAATGGAATGTGTTTGGCACATGTGATGTACATCATGATCCGCTGACCGCCAGAGACCCTTGAGCGCTGAAAGGTCCAGAAAGGAAGGCTTCACACCAGAAACGCAAGAACAAAATAAAAAAAGCAATCTTATGAATAGGATATAAAATATTTGATAATTTTTTGGAGGACAAAGTAATTATGAGAGAGCATGTGACCAACTGTACATACTTAGACCATCCTTTTTGCCTCGTCCTTGTTTGCAGAAAACAGCCGTAATGGATAATAGGTACAGGAACGCCCATGTGATGCGGCGCATTTTGTCTTAGGAGCAGCTTGCCGTAAACTTGCTAGATATATATGTAAGTTCACAGGCAATCCCTGTGGAGGAAAGCAGTGAACAATGAACCCTTCTAGGTTGTTTAGGGTTCGAAAGCGGGCGCTCAAAAGAAATTTCGGGTAGCTCGGCAAAAGCTTGCAACCAGAAACACAGGATAAAAACACACCAACACGACCAAGATATCTATATCGGGGAGGCGCAGAGGGTAACCAGGTCTTTAGCGAAAGCATGAGATTTTAACTACAACTACAAGATGCATAGACCACGTACGAACATGACGATACATTTGTGCATCTTTGGATAAACACAAGCTGTAAGTACACATAAGGGTCCAAGCGCGCAAAGGGAACCACTGAAAGCATGCCGACGGAACCACCTCGGGACCCGCTCCAAAGACCCCTACGGACCACTCAGAGCTTCCCAAGCGAAGCAGCCGTCGTACTCTGCCCAGCAGCCTTGGCGTGCTTCCTAAGCATCTGGGTCGACTCATTCCCATAAAGTCCACCACGCCAAACACGGCGCTGCTTGTCAGAGCTATCTACCAACACCGTCAGCACCCCACAATCACAACATCAACAACAAAAACTCACATGTTAGCGCAGCGCTAACAAGCGTAGCGAGCTGCCTCTGATCCTCACTCCTTGTGCACCACGGTTCCGAGGGGTGCTCCAGGGTAGGCGAGAACTGGGCGATGGCGGGTGGGACCTTGAGATGTTAGTGCAGAATGACGTACTCAGGCCATTTGACGAAACGGGTAAGGTCAGTTTGGGGTCGGATGTCCTGGCCTGGGGTCCAAGCTGAGTTGCAAGAATATCAAGAAACGACGATGACACAACAACGTACCTTGGCATTAGCCTTGAACAAAAGGTTCTTCTTCGCCTTGATGGTCTTGCTCGCCCCAAAGTGGGCCGCGGCGGGTTTCTTGGATTTGGCTTTGGGCTGGTCATTGAGACGAAGTGAGAGATGTTTATCCTTTTTCTTTCAGAGAAAAGGAGAAGACGATCGTGCTTCGGAGCTCTAGTGGCGTGCGTACTCGTACCCGTAGAGTAGGAGTGGGCTGACCCAGCAAAAGTAAAGAGGTGGGCGTCATAGGTCGTAGGAAGAGAGAACGAGTCTCAAGACTCTCAACCACTATCCATGCAGTTCTAATATTAGGCTTCGGAAGTCGGGTGGAGCTGCTAGTTCGTCTGTTATTAGGAGGAGGATCCCTTCGGGTAGGTAACATTGGTGATCGAGGAAATTCGAGCATGGTGTTTGCCATCGGCGGCTCGACTAAACAAGTGATGTCAAGGATAACAAAAGTGTTGAAATAATACGCGAAGATGGATTTCTTGAGGCACGGATCACTGAACATAATTTTGACTTGTACGACAAAAAGACTGCATTTTAGACGTTAACGTCCAATTTCGGCGAGCCGCATCGAAATCAGTGCTAAGATAAAGATTTCAACGAAATTTATATTGGAATCGCGCATTCAATATTAGATTTTGCGTTATAGAAATTCCAAGACCCAACTGAATCACAAAATACTCAAGAAAAAAGTCCGATTCAGAGAGTGGAGTGACGTCGAAAATGCCGAAAATAAAAAATGTCAACAGATATGAAACTCTGAGCACCGTCAATACGATCCTGGCCTATAAAATATTAAAAAGAACGTTTAAGTCAGTGAACATGAGTCAAAAACGAAAAATACGGACGTGGGAGTGACAGTGGACGCTGAGCCATCGGGGTGGAAGGTAGAAGAGCACTAAAAATCGCGTCAGAGGGATATAGATGCTATGTAAACGATAAGTATTTACCTCTGCGTCAGGAATGCCAGAGGGTTTAGGCGTTCCGTCGACGGGTTGCGCAGAAGGGAGGACAGACGCTGCGGGAGAGTTGGGCGCGGGAATAGGTGGGACACCAGATGATGTGGGATCGTTTACAGATGCACTGGGATAGCCGCTAACATTAGGCATGGGAGCGCCTGTGGGAACCTCGCCGTCAGTTGGTGCGGGAGAGTTGGGAGCATGGATGGGTTGTGAAAATCCAGCAAATGCTGGGTTGTTGACAAGAGGGAGGGAAGAAGAGGGGGTATTAGGTGTTGGTTGAACAGCATATGGCAGATCTCCTGGTACTGAGCCGCCGACAGATCCAGAGCCGGATGGCGCAGGTGGCGTAGGGCCGTTGAAAGATGGAACGGAGGATGCAGGAGGGCTGCTTAAACCTCCGTTATTGGGAGCAGGGTCGCCTTGTGGAAGCCCAGTTGGACGGGTGCCATCAGCGGGCACAGGAGAGGTGGGAGAGGGAATAGGTTGTGAGCCGTCAGTGGGTGGTGGACCATTAGCGGGAGGGATTGAAGAGGAAGAAGCGTTGGGTGGGGAAGGGATGTATGGTAAATCCGTTGGTGCTGAGCCACCTGGTGCAGATTGCGAGGGCGGTGCAGGAGGGCGCTGGAAAGAGAATAAGAACATTAACTTCGCGAGATTGGATATGATTACTCACCTCTTGAGGACCAGTGGGTGCAGGGGGCGTTCCAGTCGGTGGTGGACTAAGTGATGGAGGATAAGGAATGACAGCCGTTGCAGAAATCTTGGGCGCAGGATCCTGTGGCGCGTTTGGCGCTGGTCCATTGGAAGGTTTAGGGACCTGATCGTCCTTTGGGAGGTCGGTTTTTGTTGGACCGTTATCTGGTGTGGTATCCTGAGGTGCAGAAGTGCCTTGAGGGGGAGTTCCTGCTGGTGAACCTTCAGGAGGGCTTTGTACAGAACCATCCTTTGGAAGACCAGTTGAAGCTGGACCACCCGAAGGAACAGGAGGTGCGACCGAAGACGGGCCGTAGGCTGGTGGTGGTGCATTTGGTGATGAACCATTGGGAGGTCTGGGAATGGAATCGGCCTGTGCTGGACCAGTCACTGGAACGGAAGGGGTGTTCTGCGCTGGCGAGTACTTTGGCGTTGGAGCACCCTGAGGCAGCATATTTTCTGCTGGAAGCTTCTGTGGGAGGTTGGTCGAAGCTGGATCATTGACGAGAGGGATAGAAGTGAATGAAGAAGGGCGCTGAAAGAATCTGTAATAAGAAATCAAATTTTGAATGAAGTGGAAGTTTATGTACCGAATCTGGAGTGGCGTTTTTTGCGGAAGGTTGTGGAGCAGGAACCCCTGGAAGAAGTTGAGCTGGTGCTGGGTCATTCACGGGCGTGTTAGAAGGAAACGCGGTCGGGTGCTAGAAATAATTGTAAGTAACTTTTAGTGACAAGTTTCAATTTACGTACCGCCTTTTGGATGTCACCGTCAGAACATGAGGTAGTTGGCACGGGGATAGGTCCGGCATTCGCGAGGTGAACTGCGCCGATTGCGAAAGCAATGAGTGTGAGGAAACGACCCATAGCCATTTGCGAGATTTGAAAGAGAGCGGAGTAGATCAAAGGAGAGAAGTGGGTTGGATTGAGTGAACAACCCAGCATCCATTTTATGCCGACT
>Ga0307507_10008471_pt1 | contig 14196 bp, 8 predicted proteins | sample 7_EM_MG_FD_207223 | JGI IMG/M metagenome (GOLD analysis project Ga0307507, IMG submission 207223) | Populus trichocarpa ectomycorrhiza microbial communities from riparian zone in the Pacific Northwest, United States - 7_EM | ecosystem: Host-associated > Plants > Roots > Unclassified | place... | reverse complement strand
TGCATGATGCTCGTGTGATTTTGCATCCCGGCTTTTTCACGCTCCAATTGGCACCCAAGATAGTTACTTGTCTTAACCTTTTCTTTGTGTTAGGTTGGGAACCTTGTAATTTATGATTCCTCACATACCCATTGTCTACTAATTTTAGCTTGTTAGCTTCGACTTTAATGTAAAGTCTTATCAGGGAGTTTGTTCCCTGCTTTTGTATATCATTGTATATGATCTTGCTGGTTCTCCAACATTGTAAATTTTTTATCCATTAATATACTTACATTTTGATATAAAAAAAACATATATGTACTGAACCATGGTGATAAGTGAACAAAGAGGGATCAACTTGTAAACTTTGAAAGCCAAGAGGTAACAATGCAGTGGATAAACAATTAAACCAAGCCCGAGGAGCTTGCTTTTAAACCATAGAGAGATTTGTGAAGCTTACATACAAACTAGGGGTGCACCAGATCTTCAAAGCCATCAAGTTGAGCTGGGAAATTAAAGACATCATGTTGCCTAATATCCCAATTGAAAGAAACGACAATTGTAAGAATTATACGAATAGTAGAAGGTTTGGTAATGGGACTAAACGTGTCATGAAAATCAATCCCACTTCTTTATAAATAGCCAACATTGACTAGTCTAGCCTTGTGACGTTCAATATATCCATCAAGTCATCATTTTAGTTTGAAGACCCATTGCAGGGAACCATATTTTTACTAGGAGAACGAAAACATAAAGACCAGGTGTCATTCTTTAATAATGCCTGAAATTCACTATTTATTGCCACATGCCATTCGGGTATAGAGGCTATTTGAGCATAAGTCTAAGGCTCAGAGATGACCACACCTACGTGCAGAGCTTGGAAAGGGTGATAGGTAGAGTAATATAAGTGGAAATTAGGAAAGCTATGGGGTTTAAGGTGGCCAATCTAGGATTTGGTGATCATATGAGAGGAAGGTATAGGAAGAGGAGGTGTTTTGTCTTGATGATCAGAAGGTTCTCTGTTATGGGAAGAAAGAAGTTGGCGAATAAGTGTAGAGGAAACAGGAGAGGCCAAAGGAATATCAGAATGGCTAGAAGTGGAAATTGGTGTAAAGGAATAGAGATCATGGTCAGGTGAGGTAGAATTATAAGAGATGGTAGATGAGGAAGGAGCAGTAGTATGTGAAGAAATAAATATATTTGAGGGAGGAGATAAAAGTAAGTTAGGAGAATTACCTAGGGGGTGCACGTTGTTGGCAAAGTCAGTGAAGAAAGATTGTACTTGAACTGGGAAATTACCTTTTTCAAAAATCACATATCGAGAGATATACACACGCCTGGAAGATGGATCAAAGTACTGAAAACCTTTATGATTAGAGCAATAACCAATGAAAATGCAAGGTGTGCTGCAATAAGATAATTTATCAGTTGAGTAAGGAAGAAGGTATGGAAAACAGTGACATCCAAAGGCTCGAAAATATGTGAAGTCAGGAGGAATGTGAAAAGGATGTTCAAAGGGTGATGAATAATCAACGACCTTGGTAGGTAAACGATTAATAATAAAAATAGAGGTTAGAAACACATCAACCTAAAATTTCTTAGGTAAGCCAGATTGGACAAGAAGAGTAAGTTCTATTTCCATAATATGACGATATTTCCTATCGACGAGGCCATTTTGTTGTAAGGTATGAGGACATGATAGGCGATGAAAAATACTGTTGGCACTCAAAAATTGCGTAAAGATGGTAGAACAATATTCCCCACCATTATCACTTTGAAATTATTTAATAGTGTAATTAAATTGTTTTTCCACTTAAAGCTTGAATTTAACAAATGTAGAATAAACATTGGATTTATTAGAAAAGTGGAAATAGCCAACAAAAGTGAGTATAGTCGTTAATAAAAATTACATAATATCGACAACCACATAATGAAGGCATGAAGTGGACCAAACATCAAAATGAATTATTTCTAGAGTAGTTATTGACTCGTTTGAAGACTCGGAAAATGACAATGGTTTAGACTTACCGAGTAGACAAGACACATAAATAGCCTGCTTATTGATTGAATAAATAATTGGAAGAGAAAATTTAGAAATGACACGATGAAGGGTTGCAGAGGAGGGGTGTCCTACACGACAATGTCATGTGGAGGTAGAAGTCTTAACGCTAACAGTCATGGTAAGAGCATGAAATTTTGGTGACGTTAGTTGATGAAGGTTGATTGGGTACAATCCATTATCACTTGGCCCCGTCATGAGTGTGTCCCCTGTTAGGATGTCATTCACAAAAAAATTAGAACTAGTGAGTTCAAAGTAAACATTATTATCCTTACAAGATTTATTAATAGAGAAGAGATGAACCGAGGCTTGAGGACAATAAACAACATTGTTTAAGGTTAGAATAGAAAAAAGAGTTTTAAAGGAAGCAGTGTCGGTACGAGAGATGATAAACTTGTCCCATTACCTATGCGTACGGAGTCATCTCCTTCATAAGGTTGAGAGGTTGCAAGATTAGCAATATCTAAGGTGACAAGAATATTAGCACCATTGTCAGCATATCATTGATGTTGATTGAGATAAGTGGTATTAACTTCAACAACCATAACAGCTAATTCAGTTGGAGGGTGACGTCCCTAAAAAGAATAATTCATAAGGTTAAAACAGTTCAAAGTCTGATGTCCCTCCTGTTTGCAAATCTGACATGGAGACCGCAAGCGGGAATTCAAAACAATAGGTATGGCTGATAATAGAGGCGGCAAGTGAGGTAACGATTGGAAAAACTGAGAAGATGAGGTACCCGAGTTTTTTAAGGTCCAGAAAAACAGGATTTGTTGGTGTTGTTTTGAGAGTTTGGAATCATTTTTATCCGTGTATAGAGCATATGGTCCTGCCTCGGGTTGAATGGATTGACTATGAAATTTTTGCATAAGATCATAGTTCAATAACTCTGCATGAAAATCAAAGAATGACATACGCTTCTCCTTAGCAAGCAGCATATATGTTGTCACAAAAGAGTGAAAGGAGGAGTTAAGACCATTGAGAACAGATAAAATTAAATCAAAATCATCAATAGGTTTCCCAACAACAGATAATCATCAGCAAGGGACTTAACTTCATCCAAAAAAATTTGGCAAGATATGGAGCCTTGTTGTGAAGATTGCAACTTCCTCTTGATAAGAGAAATTCAAGATGTTGAGGGTGTAACAAATCGTGCGCCAAGAGCTTGCCAAGCAAACCGAGAGGTCTTAGGACCATAAATGGTGGAAACCACCACATGAGATAAAAAGGAAATAATCTAGCCAAGTACCATTTGGTCTTTATACTGGCAAACCAAATGAGCAAAATTAAGAATACCTTGGGCTTTTTCTTAATCACTGGAAAATTAAGGAGGACTAGGTTCGAAACCATCAACGATTCCCATGAGACCATAGCTTCGTAATAAAGGAATTAATTGACCACTCCAGGTAAGGAAGTTAGTTCCATCAAGTTTGATGGAGATAACTTGAGCTGAAAGATGAAAGACGGTGGAAGAAAAGGAAGCGTCTGTAGTAGCTGCCATAAGATTGAAAAAACATTAGCTATAAGCCTATAACTGGCTCTGATACCATGAAAGAACTCTGGAAAAACCTACCAGAGATACGCATGTATGTTCTTCTTTATATATATCCAAAGTCGTTACAGCAGATAAGAGATAGAGCTTATGTGTTTGTTACAAGAGATAGAAATTACATGAGATTTAAATACAAGATAAGATGCCCTTTCGTTTGCAAGCTATCCAGTTTGAATTGGATGGCTTTTATCCTTATTCCGACTACTTTTCTCCTTCATTTCAACCATTTCCCAAAATCAACTCCCCTTCACTAGTGATCGAGAGCCACTAGACGCAGTGGCACGGCATTCCATACACCACTACTGTTTCTACAGCCTTCATTTAAATCCCAGCAACTTCACCTAATTCTATCAAATTCTTGAAGATGTATTTTGGAGCTTGGAAGGATTTTATTTGTCTTCATGTATAAATTTTGTGTTTGATTGTGATGTAAGTTAAAAAAAACATCAAATTTATGTGAATAAATATTTTGTGACCATTACAAACAAGTCTTTCCAAAAATCCTTTTTTTTTTTTTGCATATTCTATCATTAAAAACAAACATTTGTCTTTCTAGTTTGTTTGTTAAAAAAAAGAAAAAGAAAAAAGGAAAAATATTTTTTTTCATGTTTTAGAATTCGATAAAAATACTTGTCTTAGCATAAAAATCTAAAATAAAAAAAATTATTTGGCATTAAAATAATAAAAGTTTGTAGTTCAATATTTAATGACGTTAGAGTTGAAAGTACTAAGGTATCATAAGTTATGTGAACCTTATCGAAGCTCTTTTTATAGATGTTTCCTATTATTTAGAATGGGTTCAATGAGCCAAACGTAGACTCATTGGTATATTCATGGACATGAATTGAGTAATGACCTCGGGTGACTAACTTAGTTGTCAATTCATCAAGTAATTAGGAGTGGCAAAACCAATTGAACCTTATAATGATTAGAATCTAACATGCAACCAGAGTTTAATCCATTGAGATAAACTCACCATCACCATGTACATAAACCACGGCAGTATAACATAACATACTATTATCAATTAAGACAAGATCAATAATACAGTTTATCTCAGGTAGGATTCTTTAAGAGTGATATTATCTTCCCTTAGGTATAACTTATCCCTTACCATTGATCTTTGAAAACTAGTTAGAGTTTGTATTAACTATAATACTAGGTGGTAATTGCATTTCACAAGTTTAGACCATTTCCCAAAAGAACACACCAAAAGGTGTTATTCTTTTCTTTGGTTGCCGCGAAGTCGGGTACGACAATAGTCTTGTGTGAATTCCTTCATATCTTTTTTAGTGAATATTGCCCCTTGATCAATCATGATTATTTTTTAGAGTCCTTAAAGAGTTTGATTATAATTTCTTGATCTATCGATATATTAGAAATATTTTCAACCCAATAATGAAGTAATTATTAGTAACCAATATGTAATTATGCTCTCGTAAAGATGGTGGGTGTATTTTGCTAATAATTTTCATTATCTAGCCCCTAAAAGGACTATGGTTGGATCATTATATTGAGTTCAATTAATGGCATATGTTGTATTAAGCTATATTATTGGCATGTTTAACACCTTTTTGCCAAATAATTTTATCTGTACTATTTTTTGTTCTTTTCTGGCCATAAAATCTGAAGTTTTTTACTTATCATGACATCCTAGTTGTATATATTTTATGACTGATTGATAATCGTATTATATCACGATCCATATTGAATCAAGTCATTGGCTTTTGTATTGTTTCCTTTTACTTAAAAAAAATAATTTAAATTAGAAAACCTATTAATAAGGTTTTTTTTACCATTATAAAGTATGGATTTAAAATAGATTGTTCACGCTTATATTGACTAGCTAATTGGTTTATAATGAGTAATAAATCTCTTATTACTATAACTAATTGAACTCCCAACTCTAGAAGTATTTCCAAGCCTATGATCAAAACCTCATATTGAATTTGATTATTAGTCAAGGAAAAATCAAGCCAAAATGATAAGTTCATATTATAACCTACTAGAGAAGTTATTATCACTTCTGCAATAACTCTAACTCTGATCTTGGTTTTTTATTCATTAAAATCATAATTTCCATGAAACAAGTTCCATAATAATAATGTTAATATCTTATTCCAATTTATGGTCGATATCAAAACATGGGTGATTAGTTAATAAATAAGTTGAAGCTTGGCCTTTAATTACTTTTTATGACATATAATGCAAATCAAATTCAGATAATGTCAATGTTCATTACCAATTCAACTTCTCAAAAAAGGTTAAGATAACATATATTTTATTAAATATGTTTTAGAAATTACATATAAATTGACTGGTAGTGTGTACCATAATAGCTAAACACAACAAAATATATGGATAAATAAAATTTTTTTGGTAAAGTATATCGCTATTCAACCTCTGTAAGGACATGGATGAGATGATACATAATATGTTCATGTCCAACTTCATTCTTTTATGTTGAATGCTACTAATCGGCTCTTGCATAACTCAAATATATAGCCTTAAAAGCTTTATAGGTCTTGGTGGGTCCAATATTAAAGGCTTGACCATATAAGTTTTTATTTCTTCAAATGCAAATTAAAGCTTCTCATTCCATTAGAACTTATCCATGTTATTTCCTTTTAATAGTGCAGTACATAGCCTGATATTTCCTATAACGTTCTATATGAACTTCCTTGAAAAATTGATTTTACCAATAAAGCTTTGTAACTATTTTTTATTTATAGAGGTCATGCTTCTATGATTGACCGTTTTTATTTATCTTTATGTCATGCTAACATAATAGAAATCCCAAGAAATTCCCTGCCTATATAGTAAAGACATATTTTAATGGATTCATCTTGAAATTATACATTCATATTCTTTTAAAGGTATAATATAGCTCATCGAAGTAGGTTGCTTTAGATTTTAACTTCACCATGATATCATCAGTATATACCTTCATATTTTGGTTGATCATGTCATAAAAGAATAAATTCATTTCCCTCTAGTATGTAGCACTAGCCTTTTTCAAACCAAATGAAATTAGTATTCACCTAAACATTTCTAGTGATCTATGACATCTGAAAGCAACCATTGAAACATATTCTTCAACAAAGAAAATCTTATTATAGCATGAATGTCCATCCATGAAGATGAGGATCCTATTGCTAATTGTTATTTGATCAATATATTAACCATTAAAATTGTATATTCATCATTTAAAGTTACAAAATTAAGGTTTCTGAAATATATATACATACAAACTCTTAGTTTGCTTTTTTTTTTCAACACTGATATAATATTATAAATGCACTCAACATATCTTGTTGATATAGTGAAAGCATCTTTTAACAATTGTTCTATTTCCTTCTTTATACGATCGATTATGATTAAAGATTTCTTGTATGGTTTAAATCTAAGTTTGATTGGTAATATTTGTTCGATCAAGCTTCTATCTAGCCTAAGAATCTCATCATAATCCAAATCAAAATAATTATTGTAAGTATATAGCAATGGTACCAAATTTTTATTATATTTTTCTAGAAGATTTTCATACTCTATATGTTGGTCTAGGATTGTTTTCTATCCCTAAGTTGACTTCTATTAGTGGATCTTGAACTTTAGTATTTCTATTATATATTTTTGTCGGTGTTGTAGGGAGGATGTATTATATTAAGCATGATCGATCGACCATCTTTGCTTATTTTCAATGAAACAATTGTGTTATTATGCCTAATATTGTTATTGTTAGCCTTTTTTAAAGGTAAATAAGTTGTTGTGACTCTTTTAATCCAATTTGTTAAACTTATAGTCAACATCTTCTAAATGTAAAGCCAATAAAGTTTTTTGTTAAACACTTTATTTATATTGTTTTCTTGCTTACAAAAATTTCAATAAAGCCTTGTATCTACCATTCCTATATTTACCACAAATAACTTGTCATTAGCTTTGATAATTTTAGTGAATACATTGAATAGCCAAAATGTTAAAACTTGATATAGTAAAGATAACATAAACATGTTAGTGTATATCCAATCTTTACCAAGTAAAGCATTATAGCCTTTCTTTGCTTTAACCATAAGGAACGTTATATTGAGAGTCTTCGATCCAATTATTAAATCTAATCACAACACTTCTGTAATATCCCTTACTCCTATAAAATCTAATATTATCAATTCAGAAGGTAACATATGAGCTTTATGATGATCGATCTTTTTTATTAATGCTAAGGGCATTATGTTTAGTGTTGCACTATTATCAATTATTAACTTTTATAGTGGCACACAATTAAAACTTGTTGTTATAAATAGGGTTTTAATATTACTTATAGCCATCATTAGCTTACACCTAGTCATTGATCTATTATAGTTTATGACTGGCTAGTTTCTATAATTCTTGCTCTCTTGTCCACACTATCTTCACAATCATTATCAACATAGGGTAATTTACCAGGTTTGGCCTTAAACAAGTATAGCAAGGTGAACACCATGTTTGTTAATGTGACATTACCATGATAACTTTTATTATGACTTATATTTATACAATTCATTATCAACGGACCTTTTAGGCTTAAAGGTTCTTTGTCTTTCATTTGATAATATGTTCAACCTTACCCTTCAAGTTTTTTATTAGGTAGAATTGTATGATAAATGAAGTACCTATATACTTCATAAAGATTTTTTTCATGATCTTTTAGTGAAATTTTTTTATTATCTTACCATGATCCATATACCTATTTTGATTGGTTATATCAATGACTAATTTGAACCTCTGTTAATGATTGATAAAGTATAGTATATTATGTTTCTTTTGTACTAAAAAGTCTTTATGGTTTAGGAGTAGTCATTGTTGTTATCATCTTAGAAAATGAGTTATTATCCATCTTCATTTTCTTTTTCTAAAAAATGAATTCAACCAGCTTCCAATATCTTCTAAATCTGGTTCCTAAAAATGACACAATTGTTAGTATCATGTCTTCATAAGTCATTCTACTTACAACATTTCTTTCTTTTTATATATTTAGTAGTGGGGATTATATGATTTCCTAGGATTTTTGATTTCCCTCCTCGCATTAATCAAATATATCTTTTGCTTTCTTGATGCCAAACAAGTACTCTTTACTCTAACTAATCATTTTTGCTTTTTCACCAATAGGTTTGTTAGCCTCTTTTGTCTTTCTTAATTCAATAATCTAAATTGTTTTTCTTTTTAAAGTTCTATGATTGATATGAGCTTTTTTTGTTCTTCAAAATATTTATGAGAATAAAAAATAGAATCAATCATTAAATACGTGATTAGATCTTATTTAAATAGCCAACTTAATACGTTTCCTTAATTGGCTTGTTTTTTTGCTCATTTTGTCATCATCTTTTTATATCGAGTAACATTGTTTTTAAAGGTTAAGATATTGGAATATTTGGTCTCTATAAACCATTTCCTAAGATTCCATTTCATCTTTTCTATAATTAACTTAATGCATTCATGCTTTGTTATCGATGTTGCGTACTTTATTTTTAAAGTTTTAAAATGAAGGGCGTAGATTTTTATACTCTCTAGGATCTTTAACTATCTTGGACAAGTTAACTAGTGTTACTTCTGGTTTTGTTCTATAAATATGTTCATGAAAATAAGCCTTTATCTCTTTTCAACTGTTGATAGACTTGCATGATAATGTAAAGAACCAATAAACGACAATTTTGATTAATGATGAACTAAATAACCTCAATTTCTCTAAAGGAATAACAACATGATCACCATATTGATTACTGATCTTTTCAAAGTGCTCTCTTGTTGATTAATTATATTTCTTATAAAACTATTTAAAGTTAGCTACATTGATTCTTCTAAGAATAGGATATAACATGTCTATCTATTCAGGTTATGGATGATTATATGCAGGTCTGGTTATATGTCCAACTTCTAAGCATCTCTCTTAAATGTTGGACTATTCGACCCTATTAATTCTTCCCTTTAATTTTAGTCGACAACAAGTACCTAGGTTAGAGGAAGATTGAGATAGTCTTACTGAAAAGGGCTTTAAATTATGTAATTATGGATTATTATGGTTATATGTAAGGTTGTTGGGTAATATAATTAGTCTTAACTTTCCTATATGCTTGTAGGGTAAGTGATACTTCATTAGCTATATCATGTATAAATTGGGTTTAGCTTGTTATAATGCTAGTTGTGTAGACATGTAATATCTAGGATGAGTTTGAGAACTTTCAAACATTTATGTTGGAGTGCTTGTTATTTTAGTATATCTTAAGATTTGCCCCTAAGCTTTTTGAATAAATAGAATGTTTGATCGACTTTACTTGAGCTCATTCTAGATTTGTTAAACTAATTAGACATATCCTATATAGTCTTGTTGACTACCACAATATTATTATGATAAATTGTATTAATTTCATTTTCCATCTCTATCTAAGCAGCTTTTAAGTGTTAGTTATCATAATTAATTACATGGAAGGTGAAGTTTTTAATTTCACTTTAACATATTAAAAAAATTTCAAAACTACAAATTGAAAGAAGTTATAGATAAAGGCTGTAAAGAAATAAATTGTGATATGCAAAAAAAAAATAAAAAAACAAAATGTAGCAAAAAGTTGTGAATAAATTATATAATAAATTTTATAAATAAAGTAGGTATTGTTTTAAACCGGAAATATTTATAATGTTATAAAGATAGAATTCCATGTAGATATTAAATCTTATTCCTACATAAATTGTCTACAACAAGTAAGAACTTTACTATCTAAATACTAGTACTTCTTATTCGTGCATATCCTTTTGATAGTTGTATGTGTTTTTCTATAACTTTCACCAGTTTAACTACAAAATATTTATGTTATGCATATGATCAACTGATTGATGAATTTTGATCTTCTTGGTCGATGATGAATGATCGATCATCGTTATCTTTACTAATTAATGATCAATTTTATTGATCAATGGCTATTTTCATTTTTCATCATTGATTTATAAAATAAATAAATAAATATTGTTCTTAATCAATGTGGTTGTTTATTTTAGTATAAACAATTGTGAAGCTCACGTGAATATATTATATCATAAAAGTTATAATTATTAGCTAGGATATCCTATGAATATAAGGAAATATTTTGTTTGCCCAATGAACCTTGAGTTATAAAATAAGGAAACCATCAACTATAAGTGAACAAACAATATAGGGTATGAACATAGAGCACTATTGCACAATAACCTACTTTGCAACATTCAAAGTGTTATTGAGCAGCATTGCGACAGTCATTGGCCCCACGCCACTAGAAACTAGAGTAATACATCCAACTACCTTTCATGTTTTCTCAAAATCAACATCTCAGACTAACCTATAACCTGACTTCCTGTTTGGATCATCGTTAGTGTTTGTCCTAACATCAATAATTGCAGCATTAAGTTTAATCCAGCTTTTTTTATTTGAAAGTTAGAAAATAAACTTGTATATAAAAGAGCATTCCTTCCATCAAAACTCACAAACAAAATCCAACATATTAGACTATTAGGAACTCTAAGCTAGCAAAAATTGTCTAGTGACAAAATACTATGTACCTTTTTAGTTTTCTTTTCATTTTTCAATTTGTTTTTCAATGAAGAATTGAAAAACAAGTTCATTTATTACAAAACAAAACCAATTTTTTTTTTACAAAAACATAAAAAATACATCAAAATTATAATTATTTTTTATAAAAGAATATAAACCATAATTTATAGTAATCTTAATATTTTGTATTCCTAATAATTTAATTATAAAATATTAATTTTATTTCTTTCAAATTAAAAACTATCATGAAAAGAAGTTGTATTGTTAACCCAAAAACATATTTACAATGGATTTATAATAAAAATTAAATTTATAACATTAACTAAATGTAAAAATATAAAAAATATAATTTTAATTTTTTACATTGTTAAAAGTACTTGTATATAAAAATAATTATATTGTTAATTTTTTTCTTAATTTGAAAAATAGTTAAGAATTTTTGAAATTTATGAAGAACCTTTATAATGTTGATTAGGAATAGAATGAGTAGTAATTCTTTAATAGTTGTCATAATTCTATTTTATAATTGTTTTAATTTGGTTTTCTAAAATCAATATAAATTTCAAAAATTAAAAACTATTTGAATAGCCTAAGCTTGCAGAAGTTGACTAATTGAAGACTCGGTATATATTTATATTTTATTTGTATGGTTTTTGTTTAATCTTGGCACATGCCTAAGCTTTCAGAAGTTGACTGACTACACAACAGATGCATTAATAATGGAATTCTTGTGTCAATGTCTCAAATTCAGAATTCGTTAAATCATAGACTTGTACTCATTTAAGAAATTTAATTTAATGTTGAAAGATAAAATCAGAAAAAAAATATCAATTTAAAAAATTTATCAAAGTGAAAAAATAGCAATAAAAAATAAAAGAGAATGAAATCATAAAAAAATAAATTTTAAAAATAATCTCAAATAAAATAAGTAGCAATCAAAATAATAGGAACCAAATTTGACATATTAAAAAAAAAAGGATGCAATTGAAAATAAATTTTAATTATATAAAATAACTCAAATAAAAAAATATCAATTGAAAGAATAAAGATCAAATTCAAAGAAAAAATAAATTGAAGGGCTGCTGTGAAATTTTAAAAAGTAAGGCATGAAAATCAAGGAGGATAGAGAAAAGAAGAAAAAAGAAAAGCAAATTGATGCCAAACTAGTTGGGATTACACCACATGCACCACCTAGAGGTAGAACCCGCTGTGTCGAATTGAAAAACACCAAGGAAGGCCATTTTTTTTTTATCATCATAAGTCTTTTCATGCATCTCTCAAACATGGTGGGGCATCTTACTTGTTGGAGCATTCAACAAACACACCAACAAATTTTTGTTTTTATTTTATATTTATTAAAATACTAAATTTCCTTTAAAACAACATAATAATCGCAAAAAATAAATAAATAAATGAAAGCACGAACAAGCCTTTGAAGGTAAGATAAGAAAATTTTGATTTTAAATGCAATAGAGTCATTTTTATGTATTATGAAAAATAAAATATCAAAAAATCCCTTAGGCCCAAGTTAAATAGTTTTTTGCTTTTAAATGAAATTAAGTAATTATATTGTGCAAAAATAATATATGAAAAGACTGAGTTGTCCCAATCAATTCTAAAATTACCAATGGACCATGTGAAAAGACTTAATTACCCATAATAGACAACTTAGTTTTTTAGAAAGGCAAAATAATAATTTTCATATATTGATATATGTATGATATGTGTTGTGAGACTGCTAAGGCATTCCTTCATCTTTTAAGTTTGTTTTAATTACATTATGTACTTATTGTTTTATAAAATGTCATATATTGATATATGTATGATATGTGTTGTGAGACATATCTCATACAATATGAATAATACTATTATATATCCTTGTTCATAACTTTATTGAGACTAGACATCAACATAAGCGGTATAATTGGTATGCGTTATATCTTTATCATATGATGATAGTAGAGATTCTCATTTCTATAGTATAATTATACTAAGAATAATATGTAGATGCTTATTAGGGAATTAGTTTATCAAATGTGGTCTGCATGAGAACCCATTTGGCATTTGTATATTGCCTATAAGGAATCTTATAAAGATGGGTGTAATTAGTTCTTTGACTTAAGGTTATTAGGTTATCTTGTTTGAAAACCATGTACTTTGACATTCTTTAGATAGACTTTGAAGGTTGCACATACATTAGTTATTAGGTATATGTTGAGCCATATAAAAATTTGTGAATAATCAAGATTTTGATGACAATTATGCAATGATAGTATAAATAATGACAATAATGGCAATGATGATGCCATCAATAGTATCTTTATTGATAAGTTAAAGGTTGAGTGCAAAGACAAAATAGAAAATGATCAAGAAAAGAAAATTGTTAACTTAGGGTATGTTGATCCTTTTGATTACAAGTTTATTATTATCACGAAGATAAATTTTTTCAAGAGTTATATGGATATAATACATGTTGATGGAGCAATTCATTACTTTAGAAGCTAGTAAAAGAGCAATTATTTTTCAATTAATATTTCTTACGTAAAATTTAATGTGAAGAGATTAAAGTTGATATCTAAAACTTTTATACACTTGAAGTGAAGAAAGAAACGAGGATGAAGAGTCTTGATTAGACATTCACGAAATCAAGGCAAGCAAGAACAATTTTCTTGAGAACATGTTATTTCTAACTCAAGAAGATTGATGTAGAAGATTTTTAAGGAAAGTTATTTTTTTCTTAGTTATTTTTATTCCTATTTATTTTCAAAAAATATTTTTTATAGTCTTTTTATTCTTTCTATTTAGTTTAGGAATTATTTAGTTTAGGAATCTTATTTTACTTTATTTGGTTTAGGCCTAGGACTAGTATAATAGGGGGGGTTTTAGCTTGTATTTTAGTAGACATTTTGAAAAGAAATATTCAGTAATAAAATTTTGAGTTAGGATTTTTATGTAATGACCATATTAGAAAAAGTTTTATGTTGCTTGAGCTTGCTTTTTTTGTGTTATTTTCATATAAGTTAGTTGGTATCAGAACTTAACGATTCCTAATTA
>Ga0307507_10008470_pt1 | contig 14199 bp, 3 predicted proteins | sample 7_EM_MG_FD_207223 | JGI IMG/M metagenome (GOLD analysis project Ga0307507, IMG submission 207223) | Populus trichocarpa ectomycorrhiza microbial communities from riparian zone in the Pacific Northwest, United States - 7_EM | ecosystem: Host-associated > Plants > Roots > Unclassified | place... | reverse complement strand
GTTAAATAATACGCAGTTAACCTACTTAACAACTTTAAAAGCTAACTATATGTTCCTTAACACGCAGTTAACCTACTTAGCAACTTTAAAAGGTAACTATATATTTCTTAACATATAATTAAGGTAAAGTTATATATTATATATTTAACTATTATATATTATCTAATATAATCTTATACAATCTTATATAGTTTTATTACTTAGAGGCTCTGTATAAGGCTCTGTATAAGGCTCTATACGAAGCTCTATACGAAGCTCTACACAAAGCTCTATACAAAGCTCTATATATAGAGGCTCTGCACAAGGCTCTACGCGAAGCTCTACATACAGAGGCTCTACACGAAGCTCTGTATTAGGTCCCCGCTATATTCCCAATAGCGTCTACATATGTCTCTGCCTATATAGCCGCCTTATTTTTTTACCCTTCTTTCCTTCCTTATATTCTCTCTACCTAGGGAGGCACTAGAACGGCAGCTAGTAGAGGCAGTGATCTATTTAGACTGGCGACGATTTAGATTAGCTGTGGCGCTCCAGCTAGATCTGGATCTGGATTGCTTTATATTAACGCCGGCATAGCGTGGATTGAAGCTTATAGAGCTCCTAGCGCGCCACAGCTTATACCTTATTAGGAGGGAGGTTGGGCGCTCTATAGTCAGTACACGATAAATAGCCAATTGGGGGAGTAAATAATAACTGCCTATTCCTTATATATAGTATCAGCCACCAAATTAAGGACGCTTGATTATTGCTGCTCCCTTACCGCTACTACCGCAGCTTTGCTTATAGTGTCGCCCTTAATAAGGCCGTTCCTCCCTCTACTAAGCTCTATTACTACCCCTTTCTTAGTATTGTTCGCTATGCCAAGAATATAACAGCGTCTCTTCCCTCTACGCGTATCTTCTGCCTCTGACGATATTATCCTAGTGTTAAAGAATGTTAATCTAAACGCGATTGATTCTATAAGTGAGGTAAAGGAGTTTCGCTATTAAGAAAAGGTCTATATCCGCTATTAAAGCCTAACAAAACCGCTGAAATTTACTAAGCAGCGAACATCACCAATCTAGATATAGGGGGAGGATATAATACTAAAAGGCAGTAATAGTAAGGAGCAGTTCTATTACTGCTATCTATATAAGAAGGAATAGCGTCAGCAAGAGCTTATAAGAGTTATAAAGGGACGATCTACAGCGTTTAATTACCTTGCTAGCAAACACAATATAAATAAGGATACCGGCGAGATTAAATAGCCTCCTCTAGAGGATCCAAATTAGCTAATAATTAAGGCTTTCCCAGACGCCCACGCCCTTAATTGCTAGCAAGCTTTTAATAGGTTTAAAGCCTTACTAATCCACTAGCTGGTATACTGCTATATTGCCTTCTTCTAGTTTAAGAATGTGTATTTCCACCAGCTCCTCTACTGCATATATCTAAAGCTTGCGAGCTTGCTGCTAAAGGCCAGTAATATAATTCAGAAGTAGGTAATCTACGCGTTTAATCAGTAGAAGAAGAACACTACGTACTATAACGGTTTGTACAGTTTGTACGCTGCACCGTCTTATAGTTACGTGGCGCCAAGGACCTAGGGCCTTAGCGCCCCCTTTTCTCTATATATAGTCTGCACCCACTACCTTCATAGCTCCTTACCTTAGTCTATTCATAATATAGCCCCTTATTATTACTTGATCTATTAGATTACTCCCATAGAAAGCTAGCCATAATATTAAACTAAGGTCAAACCCCAAAGGCCTGTAGAGGCAACATAATACTGGTCCAACGGTTAAACGCGTAGCTAGACAGAGAGCTGTTCTACCAACACAACTATAGACCAACCAACCCTCTCGCGCTTACGCAGCGTGACGAAGTCCTAGAGAGGCAGGCACGAAAGCCCTATAAGCGTATAGGCAACCCTCTCGCGCTTACGCAGCGTGACGAAGCCCTAGAGAGGTAGGCAGCAGAAGTCCTGTAAGCGTGTAGGCAATTAAGCAAGCGGCGCTATTAAATACCGCACCCCCACAACCCTCTTACGCGAGTGAAGCGTGACAAAGTCCTGGAGAGGCAGGCACGCAGAAGTCCTACAACAGCAGGCACCACAAAAGCCCTACAGCAGCAGGCACAACGGAAGTCCTATAAGCGTATAGGCACGAAGCTCTAGAGATAGCAGAGCTATCAACGAGCGACAACTATAATTGAACTTCAGCCTCTGTTAATAATGCCCTTAATTACACCTACACAACCCAAACGCCCCCTTTTAACTAATACGGAGTTATACAAGCTGCAGAGACAACCTTGGCTAAGACTGGATAGTACTGCAGAGACGATATTAATGGATACTCAGACTGGTGCTGCAGAGACGACATTAATTAAGACTTAGCCGTAATGCTATAAGGAACGAAGTTAATTAATACTCAGACTAGTACTGTAATGGAACGAAGTTAAAAGGAGACTTAGATACTAAACCGCGACAACCCTAATTAATACTAAGCTGTATAAGGAGAGACGAAATCAATTAGGAAAGACTTGCCGCTTATACCGTACTGCTACCCTAAAACCCTAAACCAACTAAATAATTGCGCTAATATGCCTGTAATTAAACCTAATAACCTGTCGCGCTAATATGCCTATAATACGAATCTCTGACTTGTCTATAAACGCCCTATAGACACCTATTAAGTTCTTATTAACAATTACTATATCTGATTAACCTAAGCATTACTATTAACCTAGATTGTCTCTTAATCTTACGGCTAAATATATCTATAAGTATTATAGTTCTATATATAGGGGTACTAGGAATCTAGGGAGAATTTAAGCAATTTATGGCACTCTTAATTAGAAGAATAGATTAGGAGAATTATTCTAATTTATAGCACTCTCTAATAGCTCTATAGATGAGCCTATTTATTTCTATAACCTTTTATGAACTATTAACACGTTTCTCTTCTTTAATAGCTATTTGTATAACCTTCTATAAATAAGACAGCTTACTGTTACAAAAGCATGTCTTGCTAGTTATTAATAAGAATCAAAATCTTAATATATACGCCCTTAATATATACGCTCTCAATACTATTTGTTAACTACCTTTAAGACTGCCTACTAACTTAACAGCAGCCCCCTTTAAATAATAATGTGCGAATCTGCTCTCTAATAGCATCTCATTAAATTAGACGCTATATAACAGCTTACCCTTGTATAACTATACTTGAATATTAAAGCGCACTCTTTCTTTAATACCTTTAACTCTAATAAGAATTGAAATATCAATATATACCCTCTTAATACCTCTTTTAATACCTCTAATAATGATTTAATATACTAAGTTATAATAGCATTCCTATAAGTCCCTAATTAATCCTAGATATCTGTTACCTATGGCGATATCCTTAATTAAATATAAGTATTTAAATACGCCTATTAACCCTATAGCGTACCTTTAAATCTCCTAATAACACTTAAATATGTTTACTATTTAACAACAACCTATTCTAAGAATTATGAGAATATTAATAGACTATATACTAATACCTTAATTAAATACCTTAATAAGAATTAACCTATTAGCGCATCTCTCTTAATACTATACTCGTATAATAACTAGTTAAATATGCTACGATTAACAGTATACCTTAAACTAATTAATTAACTGTGGCTAGTAATATAATAGCATCTCTGCTAGTTAACGGCATATTAATTAATTAAATAATTAACAACGTCTTAAACTACCTACTAATTAACGGTAGACCTTGAGAAACTAATAGATGGATTATACTGTTACGCCTATAATCTAAATGCAATTTAAACGCAATTTAAACGTAATTTAAACGCGATTTAAACGCGAACCTAACTAATTATCGTGCTAATATGCCTGTGATACAAACTACGACTTTAATAATAACCATAGGAGTTTGTTAACAATTAACTACCTTCTTTACTAATTTAATTGTCTTCTTCTCCGCCTATAGTAATCCTTTTTAACTAATACTAAGCTATATATACTAAGGAACAACCACGGTTAATACTAAGTTATGTAAGCTTTACCTTAGGCATTTATACACTCTAATAATAAGGTTAATACTAAGCTATATAAGCTTTAATAACAAAATCAATTTGGATAAACTGGATAATAATTGCGCCGTTATACCTATAATTTAAATGTGATTTAAACGCGATTTAAATATAAACCAATTAACTAATTGTGCTAATACGCCTATAATTTACCAACTAACTAATAGACCGAGCTCTATATTTAACTACTATTATCACCCAACACTTGCACTGTACTGCTATTATAATAGACCTCCGCTACTCTCCCTATAGCCAATTAACCCTTACTGCTTTATCCGCAGCTAACTACCCCTACTACTCTACCCATAGCTAATTAACTACTTGCTGCCCTGCCTACAGCTAACCGACTTCTACTACCCTACTTGCAGTAACAACTGTATATAAGGTGGAGCTTTGCCCCTTATATAACCCTACTACTTGCACTATACTACTATCTAACCTCTACTATAATATACCTCTTGTAGCTAAACTAATACCTTGCTACCTACTATAGCACTATAATTGACTTCTACTGCTCTGCCTATAGTACTACACTTAACCTTTACTGCTTCGCCTATAGCTGAACTAATATCTGGCTGCTTTGCTATAGCTAACCACTATTGACTGTTACTATCCTACCTATAGCACTATAACCAACTTCTACTGCTCTGCCTATAGTAATAACTATATATAAGGGAGAGCTTTGCCCCTTAGAATATAACTCTAACACTAGCACTATACTGCTACCTAAGTTAATAAGACCTTATGCTAATATGCCTATAAGCTAATAAGCACCATGCCAATATACCTGCAAATATAACCCTGTTGCTGGCATTATACGCCCCTAAACGACCCTATTGCTAGTACTATACTGCTACTAAATAGATAAGCTCTTATATTAATATGCCTACGAATGAACTTAAACCTAATAACTGTTGTGCCGATACGCCTATAACCTATAAAATAAGTACTCGCGCTAATACGCCTATGAGCCAAACCTGAACCAGATAATAATAGCGCCAATATACCTGCTATTATAATAGACCCTCTACTGCCCTACCCGCAGTATTATAATTAACTCCCGCTACTCTGCCTATAGTATTACTATCGTCTTTAGCTACTCCGCCTATAGCTAAGTTAACGCCTTACTGCCTTACTTGTAGTACTATGACTAACCCTTACTACCTTACCTATAGCACTACTATTAACTTTAGCTGCTCTGCCTATAGCTAAATAAATAGACCCTTTACTGCTTTGCCTGTAGCTAACCCTAATTTAACTATTACTGCTCTGCCTATAGCACCACTACTAACTTTAACTACTCTGCCTATAGTCTACAACTAATAACGGCTATATTGCCTATAGTAAGGACCCCCTATAAAGCCAACGACGGCAGTATATGTGCTATATAAGGTGGTAAGGGGGGAAGACAATGGCTGTACCACCTATAGTAGGAATACTAGTGACTTAGGATAGGCTAGCCTAAATAGGAAATTGGATACTAGCTAGCTAAACCTTAAAAATCGTATTCTTAAACGATTTAGGCCCTAAATAAGGTGGGCTACCTATAACTGCCTATAAGGACGCAGGCGCTGTCTAGAGGGGGGTAATATAATAGTTTGTATAGTTTATACACTGCACCATTTTATAGTTACGTGGCGCCAAGGACCTAGGGCCTTAACGCCCCCTTTTCTCTATATATAGTCTGTACCCGCTACCTTTATAGCTCCTTACCTTAGTCTATTTATAATATAGCCCCTTATTATTACTTAATCTATTAGATTGCTCCTATAGAAAGCTAGCCGTAATATTAAATTAAGGTCAAACCCTAAAGGCCTATAGAGGCGATATAATACTAGTCTAATAGTTAAACGCGTAGCTAGACAGAGAGCTATTTTACTAATATAACTATAGACCAACCAACCCTCTTGTACTTGCGCAGCGTAATAAAGTCCTAGAGAGGTAGGTATAAAAGCCCTATAAGTGTATAGGCAACCCTCTCGCGCTTATATAGTGTGATAAAGCCCTAGAGAGGTAGGTAGCGGAAGTTCTATAAGCGTATAGGCAATTAAGCAAGTGGCGCTATTAAATACCGCACCCCTATAACCCTCTTACGCGAGTAAAGTGTAATAAAGTCCTAGAGAGGTAGGTATATAGAAGTCCTATAGCGGTAGGCACTATAAAAGCCCTATAGTAGTAGGCATAACGGAAGTCCTATAAGTGTGTAGGCACGAAGCTCTAGAGATGGCAGAGCTATTAATAAGTAATAACTGTGATTAAACTTCAGCCTCTATTAATAATGCCCTTAATTACACCTATATAACCTAAACGCCCCCTTTTAACTAATATAGAGTTATATAAGCTATAGAGACAACCTCAGCTAAGACTAGATAGTACTATAGAGACAATATTAATAGATACTTAGACTGGTGCTATAGAGATAATATTAATTAAGACTTAGCTATAACGCTATAAGGAACAAAGTCAATTAATATTTAAACTAGTGCTATAATAAAATAAAGTTAAAAGGAGACTTAAATACTAGACTATAATAACCCTAACTAATACTAAGCTGTATAAGAAGAGACAAAATCAATTAGGAAAGACTTACCGTTTATACCATACTACTACCCTAAAACCCTAAACTGACTAAATAATTACGCTAATATACCTGCGATTGAATCTAATAACCTATTATGCCAATACACCTGCGACACAAATCTCTAACTTATCTATAAACGCCCTATGGACACCCGTTAAGTTTTTATTAATAACTACCGTATTTAATTAACCCAAGCATTACTATTAACCTAGATTGTCTCTTAATCTTATAGCTGAATATATCTATAAGCATTATAGTTCTATATATAGGGGTACTAGGAATCTGGGGAGAATTTAAGCGATTTATAGCACTCTTAATTAGGAGAATAGATTAAGAGAATTATTTTAATTTATAGCACTCTCTAATAGCTCTATAGATAAGCCTATTTATCTCTATAACCTTTTATAAACTATTAACGTGTTTCTCTTCTTTAATAGCTATTTATATAACCTTCTATAAATGAGATAGCTTACTATTATGAAAGTATATCTTGCTAGTTATTAACAAGAATTAAAATCTTAATATATACGCCCTTAATATATACGCTCTTAATACTATTTATTAACTACCCTTAAGACTGCCTGCCAACTTAACGGTAGCCCCCTTTAAATAATAATGTGTGAATCTGCTCTCTAATAGCATCTTATTAAATTGGACGCTATATAACGGCTTACCCTTATATAACTATACTCGAATATTAAAGCGCACTCTTTCTTTAATACCTTTAACTCTAACAAGAATTGAAATATTAATATATACCCTCTTAATACCTCTTTTAATACCTCTAATAACAATTTAATATGCTAAGTTATAATAGCATTCCTATAAGTCCCTAATTAATCCTAGATATTTGTTACCTACGGCGATATCCTTAATTAAATATAAGTATTTAAATACGCCTGTTAACCCTATAGCGTACCTTTAAATCTCCTAATAACACTTAAACACGTCTACTATTTAATAACAACCTGTTTTAAGAATTATAAGAATATTAATAGACTATATACTAATACCTTAATTGAATACCTTAACGAGAATTAACCTATTGGCGTATCTCTCTTAATACCATACTTATATAATAACTGGTTAAATATGCTATAATTAACAGTATACCTTAAACCAATTAATTAACTGTGGCTAGTAATATAATAGCATCTCTACTAGTTAACGGCATATTAATTAATTAAATAATTGACAACGTCTTAAACTACCTACTAATTAATAATAGACCTTAAGAAACTAATAGACGGATTATACTGTTATGCCTATAATCTAAATGCAATTTAAATGCGATTTAAACACGACCTAAATGTAATTTAAACGCGAACCTAACCGACTATTATACTAATATGCCTACGATATAAACTATGACTTTAACAATGACCGTAGGAGTTTGTTAATAATTAACTACCTCCCTTACTAATTCGATCGTCTTCTTCTCCGCCTATAGTAATCCTTTTTAACTAATACTAAGCTACGCATACTAAGGAACGACTATAGTTGATACTAAGTTATATAAGCTTTACCTTAGGCATTTATACACTCCGATAATAAGGTTAATACTAAGCTATATAAGCTTTAACAACGAAATCAATTTAGATAAACTGGATAATAATTATACTATTACGCCTATAATCTAAATGCGATTTAAACATAATTTAAATATAAATCAATTAACTAATTATGCTAATACGCCTATAATCTACCAACTAACTAATAGACTGAGCTTTATGTTTAACCACTATTACTACCCGATGCTTATACTGTACTGCTATTACAATAGACCTCCGCTGCTCTGCCTATAGCCAATTAACCCTTGCTGCTTTATCCGCAGCTAACTACCCCTATTGCTCTACCCGTAGCTAATTAACCACTTACTGTCCTACCTACAGCCAACCGACTTCTACTGCCCCGCTTGCAGTAACAACCATATATAAGGTAGAGCTTTGCCCCTTATATAACCCTACCGCTTATACCATACTGCTACCTAACCTCTGCTATAATATACCTCTTACAGCTAAACTAATACCTTGCTGCCTACTGCAGCACTATAATTAACTTCTACTGCTCTGCCTATAGTACTATACTTAACCTCTGCTACTTTGCCTACAGCTAAACCAATACCTAGCTGCTTTGCTGTAGCTAACCACTATTAACTATTGCTGTCCTACCTATAGTACTATAACCGACTTCTACTGCTCTGCCTATAGTAACAACTATATATAAGGGAGAGCTTTGCCCCTTAGAATATAACCCTAACGCTAGCACCGTACTGCTACCTAAGTTAATAAGACCTCGCGCTAATATGCCTGCGAGCTGATAAGCACCGCGCCAATATACCTGTAAATATAACCCCGTTGCTAGCATTATACGCCCCCAAACAACCCTATTACTGGTACTGTACTACTACTAAATAAACAAGCTCTTATACTAATATGCCTATAAACAAACCCGAACCTAATAACTGTTATACTAATACGCCTATAACCTATAAAACAAGTACTTGCGCTAATATACCTACGAGCCAAACCTAAACTAGACAATGATAGCGCCAATATACCTGCTATTATAATAGACCCTCTACTGCCCTACCCGCAGTATTATAATTAACTCCCGCTGCTCTGCCTATAGTATTACTATTATCTTTAGCTGCTTCGCCCATAGCTAAGTTAACACCTTACTGCCTTACTTACAGCACTATAACTGACCCTTACTGCCTTACCTACAGCACTACTATTAACTTTGGCTGCTCTGCCTATAGCTAAACAAATAGACCCTTTGCTACTTTGCCCGCAGCTAACCTTAATTTAACCATCGCTACTTTACCTACAGCACCACTACTAACTTTAACTGCTCTGCCTGCAGTCTATAACTAATAACGGCTATATCGCCTATAGTAAGGACCTCCTACGAAGCCAATAACGGCAGTACGTGTGCTATACAAGGTGGTAAGGGGGGAAGACAATAGCTGTACCACCCACAGCAGGAATACTGGCGACTTAGGACAGGCTAGCCTAAATAGGAAATTGGATACTAGCTAGCTAAACCTTAGAGATCGCGTTCTTAAACGATTTGGGCCCTAAATAAGGTGGGCTACCTATAACTGCCTACGAGGACGCAGGCGCTGTCTAGAGGGGGGTGATATAACAGTTTATACGGTTTGTACACTACACCGTCTTATAGTTACGTGGCGCCAAGGACCTAGGGCCTTAGCGCCCCCTTTTCTCTATATATAGTCTGCACTTACTACCTTCGTAGCTCCTTACCTTAGTCTATTTATAATATAGCCCCTTATTGTTGCTTAATCTATCAGATTACTCCCACGGAAAGCTAGCCGTGACACATACAATATAAAGACGGTATAGAGCCTAATATTAATATCCTTTAACTTATAGACGTCGCCAAACGCTTATGCGATCCTTAGAGTAGTAGCGTACTATATTAACAGATTTAGCAGACGACGCCATAATATAATAGGGCTTTGAGAGGTTATTAGTAAATATAGCGGCAAGAACATAGCAATTGTCCTAATTACCCTCTTTAAGGAGTACGAGATTAGCGAAAAGATTAGCTATTTTATAGCAGATAACGCAGAGTTAAACAATAAATGTATTAACGCTGTTCTTTAAGCACTATATCCAAAGATGCTAGTAAAGCAAAGAAAGGCCCGCCGTCTTTACTACTTTAGTTATATTATCAACCTCTGCGCCTAGGCCTTTATTATAAGCAAGGACGCTAAGAAGGTTTACCGCTAGCTAAAAACAGCAGTCCACAAAGGTAATATAAAAAAGGTTAGGCAGCTCTAGAAGAAGCGCAGAGCGGTCGGTTTACTATATAATCTTATTTAGTATATTCGCATAACTCCTCAGCGGCAGAGTTTCTTTAGAAGGATTAAAATAGGAGGTTTATTAGCGGAATTTAATAAGCTGTAGGTACATAGTGTTAAGAGTTTATAATATTCGCTACCTCGCTTACGCGATCTAGGAGATATAATTGGTTAGAATCGCCCCTAGTCACAATTTAATTATTATGGTCGCGCAATTACTTACTACCTCTATAATATAATCACGACACTAATTAATTAAACAGCTTATTTAAAATAACGCTACACAATAGAATTCGCTATTTATAGCTATTGGCCGGTTTTTAAACTATAAAGAACGCGTTAACGAGTTTATTACCTTATATATTACCCCAGTTGGCTTAAAATCTTTTACTAAGGGTAATAAGCTTAAGCCACGCCACTAGCTAGAGCTTAAATATCTATATACACACCTAAAAAGTTCTATAAGGCTACGCTTACTGTTAAGGGCAAATAGATAAACCTTATAGACCATTTCTAGACGCTTAATTAGCTTCTTTATAAGCTAGAGTAGACTAAGGAACACTTTCTTAATCTTGTAAAGCGGAAAAAGCGCAGCCTAGATATTAAGACTTATACCTATTTAGCTGGCTGCGCCAAAGCAGCTTAGGCAAAGTGCGAAAAGTACTATCTTAAGACAGATAAGACAGCAGCGTACTACGCCGTAATTGCTTTAAATCCAACACTTAAGACAAGCTGGTTTAAGTAATAGTAGCGCGGCTACCTAGTAAAGGACAATTAGATTAAGAGAGTTAAATCCTCTATTAAGGAGCTTTATCTAACATATTAAGCTAATAAGTCTTTCTTATAGCCAGCGCCTACCTAGCCTATAAGAGGATAGATACTAATAAAGCCAAAGAACTTAAAGCCTTTTACTACCGCCCGTAATTATAAGCGCCTTAAGGTTTTTTATAAACCTTCTACTGCGGCCAATCCTTCCTTCCTTAGTTAACTTACCAAATACCTTAAAACCGACGTCCTTTACCTCACCGATAGTAAGCTAAACGATTTTAACCCTGTTAAATACTGGAACAACCGCTATATAAGTTAACCAGAGCTTGCCCAATTCGCCCTTAATATCCTTACTATACCGCCAATATCAGACGAGTGCAAGCGGCTATTTAGCAGCGCTAAGATACTACTAAAAGACCGGCGATCGCGGCTTAAGATGGATATAATTAAAGTAAATAAGCTTTTGCGGCACTTATATAGTCCTCTACTAAAGGGCGCCTTTAATGACGATAATGTAGAAGTGGTAGAGGGTATAGAGGAACACAATAAAATGCTTTCACTGGAGGAATATAAGCTTATACAGTAGGCAATGTCGCAGTCTTTAGCCGCTGCGGAGAAAGACGCTATTAGGGCTAAAGATTAGGTAGAGAAAGCGGCTGTTACCGCAGGCGCTATGTTAATGGAAGATACTCTTGCCGCTATTAAGGTTAACGATAATAGCAACACGTTAATCGACGTAATACCACTTAAGGATAGCAACGATCTTAATAAGGAAGGCGATAAGGATAGCTAGGAGAATAAGTTAGAGGACTAATGTAGTTAATCTTATAATATTTAACACCTACTACCTTCCCTACTTAACACCAAATCGATGCCAAGACTTATTATATTTAGTATATATTGACAGCTGGATATCCATAGAGCTCCTAGCGCGCCGCCAAGAATTAGTTATCTAGAGTGGATTTAAAGGCCTCCGCCAATCCACGCTAATCTAGATAGATTACTAAGTAGAGGACTGTTACTAGAACTAGATAACTATCGCAAAAACCAGACAACTATTACTAGAACTAGACGACCGTTACTAAAACTAGATGACCGTCGCCAGAGCTAGACAACTATTGCCAGAGCTAGACAACTATCGCTAGAACTAGATAACCGTCGCTAGAACTAGATAACTGTCGCTAAAGCTAGACGACCGTTACTAAAACCAAACAACTGTCTCTAAAGTTAGATAACTGTCGCCAAAACTAGACGACCGTTGCCAGAGCTAGACAACTGTTGCTAGAACTAGACAACCATCGCTAGAACTAGATAACCGTTGCTAGAACTAGATAACCGTTACTAAAACTAGATAACTATTACTAGAACTAGATAACTATTGCCAGAGCTAGATAACCGTCGCTAGAACTAGATAACCGTCGCCAAAGCCAGACAATAACAACTAGCCAGCAAGCACTATAAACAATTTAATTAATTGATCGAATCAAGGTAGCACAGACAGGTAGGCATAAATAGGGAGATGCTAACAGGTAGGCAGATATAGACAGGTAAGTAAATGCAGACAGGCAAGTAGATATAGATAGGTAGGCAGATGCTAATAGGTAGGTAGATATAGACAGGTAGGCAGATACAAATAGGTAGGCAATACAGATAGGTAGGTAATGCAGATAGGTAAGTAGATATAAATAGGCAAGTAAATGCAGATAGGTAGGCAAATACTAACAGGTAGGCAGATATAAATAGGTAGGCAATACAGACAGGTAGGCAATGCAAATAGATAGGCAATATAGGCAGGTAGGTAAGTTAATAGGTAGATAGGTAGAAGAGAACCATCGCTATATTATATTAAATTATCTAAAATAATAATATTTATTTTACTAGCCTTATAAATAGCTTTAAAGTAGCTTTTATTTATTTAAAATATGTTATTAGTATAAAAGAGGTAAATATAATTATAGTTACCAAATACGCAGTTTACTGGCAGGCTGCGCGTAGGCTGCGTGTTAAAAAAACACGATATAGGCTAGTCGGTCAAGTTGCTAAATGACCTCAACTACGCGCTAATTGCGTCAACCACCAACCATTGAGGCCATTAAAAGGGTACCATATTTTGCCAATACTATAACCTATTATAAGGCTATTGCCTAGGTATACAGTAGGGAGTAGGCTAGTAGTCTTAGTAATAAATATATACATATTTTAGTCAAATATTTATTTAATTTATAAGCGCGCCAAGAATATTTATGATTTAAATGCATATAACATATTTAACCACTTATCTACAAATACCAGTCTTCCAAGTACCCCACCAAAATCGCAACACGTTTTAATTAATTGCTCTACTATAACAAAATATAATAAATTGAAATCTAGCTTATAGCTTCTCTAGTTACTTATACATTAAACCCTGTTATGGCCTTAAATATGGCAGTTAGAACACGTTAGTGGTACTCGCTTTTATACCTAGCTGGCTATGTTCTAATTAGCCTCCTACTCTCTATTTTCTAACCCTTTAACTAAAGCTTAAGCCTACTGGGCCCGTAGAGCGCCTTTCTGTGCAATATACCTTCGGCAGTACAGCTCCTTTTATTTTTAGTACTAATTAGCTGCACAAAGCTCTAAATTATCCTTTATAAGTATAGTAGCCAAATATATCGCTATCTGGCAACCCTTAATAAGTTAACTAACTACTTAACTAGTTAGACTTTAGGACTGGCGCTAGAGGAGGTCTTATATAAGCCTAGCCTACTACTCTAGCTAGGTAGTAGTATACGGCGTTTCTAATATCTATAGAGGTGCTAAGCCGTTGGCTATACCTAGTAGTAATAGCGTTTTTGTAACTATAAGTGTAAGGGTATAAAGAGGCTTTAGGGAAGATTTAAAGGAATAATATAAATTCTATCTAAATCTAAGGGTATATAGCTCTTATAGAGAACAAGACGTTGCGTAAAGAAGAGAA
>Ga0307507_10008469_pt1 | contig 14200 bp, 15 predicted proteins | sample 7_EM_MG_FD_207223 | JGI IMG/M metagenome (GOLD analysis project Ga0307507, IMG submission 207223) | Populus trichocarpa ectomycorrhiza microbial communities from riparian zone in the Pacific Northwest, United States - 7_EM | ecosystem: Host-associated > Plants > Roots > Unclassified | place... | reverse complement strand
AAAACATCAAGATTTTCAATGGAGAAGCCTCCAGACATAAAAAAACTAGTACATTACATCAAAAAATAAGATTGTTCACCCAAAAGATATGATATAAATAATAAAACTTGACCTAGACTGAAGCCAAAATAAGGGAAGATGGAACTGTGATATATCCTCATTGTGAGATGGTGGTCCAACTGGGTGCAGTAGAACTCACAAAATGCTTCAAAAGGCATGAAACTAGTAGAGCATGCAAAGAGAATAAGGAAAAGAAGGTGGCAAGAAGCTCTCACAAAAACCCAGGCCAAAGCACACCAGTTTTTTATGCTGAGAGGAACCACAGCCTCTTTGTTAAGTGACCTTAGGCCCAGTGACTATATTGCAAGCCCTCATGCAAGTATAGGAGGAGGAAAGATGTTCTGAGGGACAGCCAGATTTGGACATTATGATGTAATATTTCCATATTTAGAAGGATATTCCCACACCTAGTTAGTTAGTCCAGCCAATGAGGCCTTAGAAAAAAATTCAACCCTATATGGTTAAAAAAAATCCTGAACCCCCCTTGCGGTGGGGAAGTATCATACTGTTTGATGAAACTTGTGATGGTTTGAGTGTTCTGAATATTGCATTTTTGAAATTGAAGTAGAATGCTTGAATTCTGGATGTCAGGTCTGATATTTTTATTCAGCTTGAACAAAACTTATGGGGGACACGAACACCCTGAGTATGAGTGAAATCATCAAACTTTGATTTGAAGCCATCACACTGAGCAAGGAGTTCATACTCTGCCTTCAGGATTGCATGGGTCTCCATTTCACTGAGGTTTTCATCAGTGGGTTGGGTCAGCACATATTCTTCACCCTTGAAATGAGCGTATGCAGATTGAATGATTAGCTGGAGCCTGGATCTTAATTTTGAAGAACAAGCAACTCACATAGTGACATAGATGCCATGCTTGGTAAAACCTTTCCCAATAAAACTTGTCTCATTGAAAACCTTGCCCTCCTTCTTTCTTTCTTCTCCTTCTGCCCAATCTTCCCCTATCTCAATGTGTTCAACACCATTTAGTTCAATGAATTTAATTCTTCCATCATCCTGAAAGTATGCCATTGTACGTGTAAACACATAAGTAATCAGAGGGGGGTCTCGAGACCAATTCTTCTGTGGTATTGGTGGCTGGAAGGCACTCTTCAATACTACCTAGCTTTTGATTCGAGGTGAGAGGAAGGAAGTGAGGGGAGAGCACTTGCGAGATGGGAACCTGGTCGTGATTTTCTGCTCAATTCAAGGTTGGCAGTGCAACTACTCCTTGGTCACTTCTGAGAAGCCTGTTGAGATGACTGTATTGGTAGTATGCCAGAATCAAAGTCGTCAGGATGCTATCGTTAAGAATGTGAGTGTTTGTCTTTCCCACAAATCAAGGAACTTCAACAAACAACTACATCATGTTGATATACAAATCGGAGCTCTATCTCACAGGAACTGAGAGCAGTTGTGTTTCCGAGGCACTGGTCCTTGAACTCCTTGAACCAATCTCCAACAGTGCCTTGCTGCTGCATGTGGATTGATAAGTATTTGGTTGCAGTTTGGTGTGTGAGAATCAAGATATTGGACCTGAAAATAAGAACAATAAGTCAGTTGAAATGATTATACATTGTTCGACTGACCAGGTAAGCTCAGCTGCTTCAGGAAAAAATTTCTCAAATTCAGCCTTAGCTCAGCCAAGAAGGCCATCAAGGGTGGCCTTTATTGATGCTGAAGGCTCTTGTACAATCAAAACCCGAATCTGAGCAACCTAGAAAAAAAATGTTTTAAATCCAGAATGTGACAATTTCTATAGCAACTGCTCACTTGTTTCAACTTTCCTGCTGCACCTTCTGATTTCCACAATGTTGCTGAGATTTTTAACCCAGTCTCTTTGATCTTGAATTCCGCTTTTTTGGCTTTCTTCTCATGGAGATATGCACTAGCTTCAGACAGGTTTTGAAATGATGTTCCTCGACTTGAACTTCCAGCAATAGTTTTTGGTGGCCCAAGTCCTAACCTTGAGTCTGATGCTTGCAGTTGATGAGTAGCTGCAGAATGCAAGATGCTTGCCGCAAGGTCTCCATGATCATCTTGTTCAGCAGACTGAAAGAGCAGTCGGCTAACACCCTTCATCTTGAGGAGACACATTGGTACATCTCGGCCCTGTCCTGCTCACATCATCAGCATGCTACACATGGGTGACTAGGAAGAGTTGAAATTCACTGTAAATTTCTGCACACCTGTTGCATATGGGGTCCTTCAAAAGTGATGAAACAAGCCCACACGAAGCACACTGGGGCTTGTCCTAATAGACAAAGTAAGCAGTGATAATGAAAGATTGAAAAACTTATGAAAAATTTATGACACACATTGATAAGTGCTATCTCTGCAGCCAACAATCCAGGTTTTTGAGCAAGACATTTTCCACAGCTATTTGCATCATCTGAAAGCAATGGAAAATCATTTTTACAAAGAGAACAAGACCCCATAGGCAGAGCGTGAATGTTGTGGACAAGAGTATAAGATTAAGCTTTGTGTGTGTGAAGGAAGAGACTCTTGCTTTTCAGTTACATTGACAATGTCCTGATTTAACGATTTAAGAAAAAGATATGTCAAGTAACATGGATGATGGTGGTAATAACTCAAGGAAAAAGTATGGGAAATAAGTCCCGGAAGACATACCAGACATTTTTGAGTGTCAGGTCAGCAATGTTCAATGTATCATAAGCATCCTGTGCATGCTGGGCAAAGTTAGCCAGAACAAATTCTAGGATAGCATCACCTCCTAGAGCCTCTTTCATCTCTCAGATAACATTAATGTCAACAGGCATGAGGCAGTTTAGCCCCCCCCAGCTTTCAGGGAGACTAAATGCTTCATTTCTGGACATACCGGAAGGACCGGCTTTCGATTCGTCTTTGCGGGACTTGTATGAGTTTCGAGTATGCATAAATTCAGCAAGGAGTTTTGTGAGAAGCTTCAGCCAAAGCCATTGACATAGCAAACTAACAACCCGTCAGAAATTCAATTCATCAATCACAAGGTGGCCTTACTAATGGTCCTTATCATGAGGCTTATAGAAGCCATCAGCTTCACCCTGCTGGAAAGCAATTACAGCGTTGTTGCCAACCTCACACCGAAGTCTTAGCCATGAACACTCAATCGAAATGTTGTGCACACTGTGTAAATACACATGGGCAGGTACAACATTGGTGTCGAAATTGGGATGAAATATTTCACTACAGTAGAAAGGTGAGGAAAGTTGAGGATTGATGAAGAAACCATGTACCAAAGGGCATTGCCTAGCACATAGACCAGAGTAGTCTCAGACCCGCAATCGGTGGAAAGTTGCAATGGCATACCTGAGCTTAAAGGATCAGTGCTTCATTGATGGAGAAGAAAGGACTGACCACTGAATTTCTCAATGAGAATTAAATAAAGATATGCAACAACGACCCCCATGTGGTTGCTTGGCACAACCCATGCTCCGAGCCACTTAGCTGTCACGTCATCAACCACAGCCCATATTGGGAACCCTATGCAGTAGAGCTTATCATGCCCATCACCTGCCCACCTCTCATGAATTCCAACAGGTACCTTCTGGACACGAAGGATTTTCTTGTTGCGAGGATTGCAGTTGTCGAAAGCTCCTCTATTGTGGCAATGCATGGAGTTATCAACAAAATCTCATGGTAAATGAACCCCAGTGCTTGTGGTGATCTTGTGCCAAGTAGTGCAAAGACCTTGCCGCTGTGCTGGATCCTTGTCTAACTGGTCCACCACAAGCTGATCTGCTTCTTGTGTCGACATTAATTTGCTTGTCTTGCAGCTACCATACAGGCCAAGTTTGTCTTGTCGTCGCTTCACACTTGCTTCACTACAGGATATTAATGAGTGGATAATGGTATAAGTCAGTGCAAGAAATTACCTTAGCCGGATCCCATGGTCAGCCATTAACAACACTGAGATCTTTTTGTTGCTGGAGTTGTGCTCAGAATGATACACCTTCAATGCATCAGCAATGGCAGTCTCCTCAGCTTCAGTGACTGAAAAGTATGACTGACTCAAGTGATGAGAGAGGTGAACATTGACTTATGTGCATCTCCGTGTTGATTCCTTCCTTTGGGATTGCGATTGTGAGACGACATTGATGATCGCAAACCGGAATGGAGCTCACTAATTTTCAAGGTCAGTATTTAATGAAATCTCATGCAGACTGCAGAATGTCGAACTTGCTCATCCTGTGGGCATTTGGGCAATGATTGGTGAAATGCGGTATAAAGTTTCAAGGTGGTCTGAAAGAACAATGGCGTATCATGTATGACTCAATGGCTGACGACCAAAAAGCAGATAGGAACTGCACCCTCAAAGTCGCTGGGCAAAACCACAACAACAAATGTGGTGCACAGTAAACTATCGCATGTCTCCAAAGGTCTTGTAAGTGGAAAGAAGGATGGTGTTGAGTTCAAGCTGAAGCAAGCTAAACACAGTACAATGCAGACCGTCACATGATCACAAGAAAACGAGGCAGATTTTCGAGTCAAAAACATGAGAGAGTCACAATAAATGTGAGTAGAAAGGTAGTTCAGGATATGAAAACTAACAAGAAGGGGAAAAATACTTATGTAAACCATAAGAAGAAAACCTGAGTGGAGGTAGAGGGAGCAAGGGTTGCGACGCAAGGGAACCATGATGGGATACATAGATCATGATCAAAAAGTTTGAAGGAAAAGGACTTTGCTTTTAGACCTTCTGTTTAGTGTCTGCATCTTAAAACAGACCTGACCCCAGCCGGTGATGTGGAAGAACGAAAGTTCAACAGTAAGAGACGGAAACCGGTTGTCTATCATGGTAAGAAGAGGGAAGAAAGGAAGGGGATAAACGGAACAAAAGAATGATGGAAGGGACACTCAGCATCTATGCATGTGAGCACACGTGTAGATAAGAAACTTAAATGCGTTGCCATGAGAATGAACGCCTAGTCGACTGTATGCATCTTTCTGAGTTCTTGTATATGTGAGGATGTGTTCTTGATGTTCTCAATTATAAGGCTTTGATGAGGACGATGGTGGTTGTGAAGGGTAGGGCCAGTAATGCATTGTAGTGGTAAAAACTTGAATTGCTTAAACTTCTTAGAGGAGAACAGAGATGTAAAAAAGGGGGGAAGAATAATCCATTTGAGAGGTGGGATGACACCTTATATACTTCTACAAACAATCACAAGGCAAACACACATACTCGTGTGCTGCCTGTCCGAAATGAAAAGAAGGTTCTAAAAATAGAAATAAATCTGAAAACCATAGAATATAACTTCACCTAAGCCCCCTCTCAGCTAGTCCTTCAGGTTGGGAATGACTTGGGGAACTGATGACATGGGGAGAGGTCTATTTCTGTGCATCACTGCTGCCCTCAGTGCGGACGTCCCCAGTGTCGATGCTCAACCCTACCGTCCAACCTTCAAGAAAAGCTTCGAGTGGAAAAAGTTCTGTAGAAAGAAAACTAAAAGGCAAAAACAACAAAGAAAAGCAAAAAAAAGTCAAGAGGAAAAAAAGCGCACAACTTAATCTAAAATCCCGAGCCCCATTCCTTCAAAGTTGCAAGAGTCGACAATTGAAGACATCGTACAGTCCTCAAGAAGTTGCCAGAAGGTGCTCAGCCACCGATCTTTTTGAATCTACAGCCTCCTGTCAACAAACTTTGTCCTTTGTTCTCTCGACTTTTAGTAAAGAAATTTGGGTAGAATAAAAAGAAAGGTAGAAGAATAGAAAATAAAAAATAAAAGTCAAAACTCGAAATAAAGAGGGCATCGTGAGTGGAACAAGGCATACTTCCACAATAGGTAAAACTTAAAAATGATGCCCCCATCATTTCACAAAGAAAAACAAAAAGAAAACTCAGCGGAGAGGAAGGGCGTCAAGAGCCCAAACTTCTAGGTCACAGATATTGGAATCTTCAAGGAGGTTTTCGTGAACATGTGTATTTGCAATAGATGAGGATGCAGTGTAGCGAATGAATTGAACTGCGTTATGGTCCATGGGGTTGAGTTCTGCTATTGCAGGGTAAAAACGATGATGAAGGTTGTGTGAAGTAAATGGGTATGGGGTGACAGCCAGGAAATATGTGAGGGAACAATTGTTGGGGAGAACAGATACCCCAGCTTTGACAGAGACTGGAAATGAGGGGGTGGTGAGCAAAGGTTGGTTGAGGGTCCCAATGATAACCGAAGCATGGGATGACAATGATGAGGTTGCTGCAATGTGAAGAGCATGTATTGCAGGCTCGACTGTATGAACTGTTTGATGTTCTTCACGATAATAAAATATCTTTAAACAGTTAGCAGCAACTGACCCTCGCATAATGGTACCATCAAGTTCTCACAACTGGTAAGTCATGTCTCGAAGCTTGCGATGAACAATATAAGGCCCAGTCCACTGCAATGCACCCTTGTTTCCCATCTGAGTATCCAACCACGTCTCATGCAAAAGAACCCATGTTCTGAGAAGAAAGTCCCCAGAAGATAAGTGGCATTTGTGCTTACTATTAAAATCATCTACCACCTGTTTTCGTACTAGTTTTTGCTGCTCCATGGCGAGAACCAACTTCTTATCCCTTCGAAGGATTTGCTGCATTCGTATAGCTATGAGATCTTCAGTCAATGCCACGGTGTGCCAATCAAGGGTATCCCATGTCCTATCTGTGTAATCAAAGGCAAAGCAGGGGCATAAACCATATAAAAGAAAATATGGAGTATACCCAGTCACTTGTGAAGTCAAACATCACATTGCCCAAAGTCCTGCATGAACATAAAGGGGCCAACGATGTGTATCTTTACCGCAAGCTCGAAGAATCGAATTGACAAGCATTTGATGCGACTGTTCAGAGTGTCCATTGCCTTCAGGGTGATACAGCAAGGAAACAATGACTACGATCCTGTACTGTTTAAAAAGAATGTCAACCACACCTTTAAATTCTGAACCACCATCAACAAGACAAAGGAGAACACATCCAAAATGTGAATATACTTCCTCATATAAAAATTTCGCCCAGGTCTCTGAGTTCCGTTTACGAGCTGCTTGTGCTTCAACCCAAGACATAGTGGGGTTGGTCACTTGAAGCAGATATTTCATCCCACCAACACCATCTGGCATGTGAATAGTGTCCAGGTCAAAGTGTCGCAGTATTCCCGAATTCCAAGTTGGGCTAAAAGCAACTTTTGGTTGAGCCTTGGAATGAAGCTGGCAGATGTTGCATGACCGGATGAAGTATGCAATCTGGTCAAACATGTTTGGCCAAAAATATCGTTCAGTAAGCATCTTGTATGTGGTGTCTTGCCCTCGATGTCCGACACTGTTATGGGCCTCTGCCACTAGAGCGGAACGGCAGTCAATGTCAACCACAACAAGACGAGGTAACTTTCCTTGAATTTCAATTTTCCAAAGTCGATCACCATCGTGTAAGAAGAACCCTTTTGTTCGTTGAATAAACGATTTTCTTTTGACAGGATCTTCACAGTGCATGGGCAAGGTGTCATTTTTGAGGTATGCAACGATCTTGTCCCACATCTCAGGAGAGTCTTCGTCTTGAATACTGTAAGCGTGAGTTGCACACGTAACATCTATCAAAAGATCCACGTCTTCATAGTTAAACCTGTTGTTGGTTCACAGCAATGGATCTGGAATACCTGGCAGAGCAGACTTGTCAGTCAAAGTAGGTTGAGGCGCACCTTGTTTTAAAGATGACATAAAGGCCCGAGGGTACTGCAGAACTTCAACTGTGAATACCTCACTGGCGAGTTCGCACTCAACCAGTTCTGGTACGGCTACTCATCGGTGTTCAAATTCTCTCCCTGTGTATGAGAAATCATCAGTGATTGAAAGAAGAGAGTGTTTTACGAGTGAAGCTTTGCTGGAGTCTTTCTCTTCTGGGTGAAAGTCTGTCTCTCTCAATCAATTGAGCTCTGCCGCAAGATCTGGAACCGGCTTTACAACCTGCAATACAGACAAATCTTCAGTAATAGAAGTCATTCGAAAAGAGGCAAAAGGTGTTTGTGAAGTACGACACATAATCAATAGAAGGTCCTTGAAGAAATTGTTATCGAGACACATTGAGCGAAAGGTGAACAAAGATCCTGAAGACAAGAAATTTGTCAAGGAAGAGACTGAACAAGAGTGAAACGACGCAGAGCCCATGAATTTGTCCAAATACTCTTCAGCGTCTTCTTCATCCGAATCCTTGGGAATGTGTTTCTGCTGAGAAAGTCCATCTACGCCCATGTGTGTGGTTGCCAGGATGTGATTCATTACATAGTCAAATAACGCAATATAAGAAATCCATCTCATCATTGGCGCATTTGGGAGGTCGGGTTGCTTCACCATCTCGATCAAAAATTTAGCATCCAAATCGATCTGAAAGTGAATGCCCCAGATATAGTGACAAAGGTCCTTGACTGCCCGAAATACTCCATAAAGTTCAAGTTTTGCTTGAGAATATCTGGATTCAGTGTCGTTAAACGTGCATGAACCAAAGATCACTGGGTGCTTGTCCTTTTCAACCATTTGAAATAGTATCCACCCAGTCCCATTCTGACATGAATCAATTCCTAAGATAACCAGACCATGGTCCGAGTCCCTTGGTAAAGCATCCAAATGAGTCAAGCACTTCGCTGCTTCATAGTTGAGTTTGACTAAGACTGGAGCCGAGGAGATAAGGCGCTTGAGTTCTTTTTGCACCGCTTCTGCTTCTGGAGAAAAGTAAAATTCTCTTTGGACTGCTAGATGTGTGAGTTGCATTAAAGGCTTTGCGATGAGAGAAAATCCCCTAATCCATTTTCAACCTACTCCGGCCATGCCCAAAAACGACCTTACATCTGTAACGCTAGTCAGCAGACCCCAGTTTAAAATTTTTGTTACCAATCCATGTTCAAGATGCCACCCCTCCCTCAAAATGATCGTGCCAACGATATGAAGACAAGGTGTAGCTAGAACAAGCTTCTTTCTGGAAGCAGTGATACCAGCTTCGATAAAACATGCTAGAATTCGATCAAGGATGGTCACATATTCGAATATGAAGCGCCTGATGCCAGGTGTCACTTCTTCATCGTTGTAAGTTGAAGTCAGTCCCTTCAATCCTACGTCATCTATGAAGACCCTGCCATTCTTGGGAATTTCATCCTGCAAAGTGTGAGTAGTGCAATGTTGAAACTCTGGGAGCGAGTTGGTAGTGCCTTGAGGGAGGACACAAGAATGGTGAGGCCCTATCAAGGAACTAAAAGTCGTCAAAGGTCTTGAAGCTACTCCTAGTCTTTGCCCATCATATCCGGAAAATAAGTCAACAAGCCCATAAATAACGTGCCCAACGAAACTTTCTGCAAAATTGTCAGTCCTCAGCAGTAAACCTGCATCATGCACCGTAACTCTATTAAGCTCTTGAACATCCGCCACAAGGCGAATACCTCCTTTTGGCTTGGCCACAGCAAAGATTCGAGATCGGTAAGAAGCTGTCAAATACTCATATTTCCCAGCTGCTTTTTGTTCTTGTAGCATCTGTTGAACTATGTCTTCTATTGCTTTCGGAACACGGATTGGTGCTTGAACCCACAGAACATGTTCTATCACCAGAATTTCATAATCTGGAAAATATTTATTAGAAAAGGTACCATGCTCAGAGTCTTCAAATGCTAAGGCCAACTCTCGTGAACATAATACAAATACCAGAAGGTCAATCTCCCTGGGTTTCAGAAAACCCTGAGGAACAGACGTAAGTATCTTGTCAAGCTGTTCACAGGTTAAACACTTCATAGGTTGAAAGTTGACAAGTTGAGGTGGATCTAAGGGTAGAGAAGGTAGCGGTGGAATAATCACTGGGAGAAAAACTTGCCCTGCCGGGTCAGGCATATAACTTGGAACAGGTCGGACTTTCTTATCGACTGTCTTGTATTTTGTCCTCGTTTGAAGAGGGTGTGCATCATAAGTGAGAGTGCATCAAGTCCACGGCATTGAGAGAGGACGAGAAAACCTAGGTGTACAATGTGCAATGTTCTGTAAAATAAAATCATAAGCTTTGGGAGGTTCTAATTCAGAAACAAAAGAGGGAGGATCAAAGCTATAAGTTCCCATTAAAGAAAAAAGCAACCACCCAAGGGTAGGAACGGACACATCCTGGTTAGATCCAGGCTTGGGGTACGCGTCCGACTTTATTTTCCTGAGTCCTCGCCAACCACCTCTTCAATATTCTTGGATTATTCTCCATGTTGAGTGTAGACGTGTTAGGTTAGGGTTAGGGTTATAACCCTAACCCTCACCATCTTGCCAAACTCGCATATTCATTGAACCTTGACGTGTATATTGAATCGATGCTGAATACCATTGCAACCAAGGCTGGCCGAGGATGATTCCTTGCTTTCCAGTTCCTTCCCTACTTATGAATACATGGTGATTGAATCATCAACCAGAGATCTTGATTTCTGCATCTTGCATGCAACCACCCAGAGGAACTGGCCTACTGTTTATACCCTTGAGGGACCAATGTGTTCCGTCGAGGTTGATTGCCATAGAAGTCCGAATGTAAAATTCCTGGGACATTAAGTTCAGTTCCGATCCAGTGTCAACCATGAAAATTACGTCCAAGCCTGCAAATTTTCCTCTGAACCTCCTGGTAATCATTGCAAAAAGGGGTTGAGGCATGTGATGAATCTTGACTGCAGAGGCGTATTGTATCATGATCTCTTCTTTGTTTTCAGTCGCTTCATCGAATTCTAAACCTATGCGTGATTCGACATAACCTGAACTTGTGGAAATTTCAGCGACAGGAAGGGAATTAAAATAGTCCTCATCATCATCAGAATCTGTTCCCCCGATCAGTTCTGACGTGTTTTCTTCTTCCCATTCTGCCTCCTCAAGGACCTCAACTATGTTTGTGACTACCGGCTTAGTTTTGTATTCCCTTTGAGTCTTTGTTAGGTTGCTAATGGATTTTTGCAAAAATGCGGAGAGTGCAAGCAATTCCCTGAGGTCAAGATGAACAATCGTCTTGTTAACCTTTTCGTGAACAATCTTGTCCAAATCATACATTTCCTGTATGTCAGATGTAAAATGATAGGAAGGATTTGACTTAGCTTTGGTTTCTTTCATCTCCACATCCTTATCCCTCGAAGTCGCTGTATGATGGTTTTTAAACGCGTCTTCAGTGTTTACCTTGGGTGATCGTAGATTAAAAGCTTGAGGTGTAGACTGAACTGGTGTGATTGACGGCCTTGAGTTACTTTGAGGAGGTCCTAAATTACTAAGGGTTGGAGTAGGAGGATGAGCTCAATGTTCCTGAGGTTTTGAAAACGACTTAGCTTCCAGTCCTTTCTTTTCAGGACGCTTGATCGAATCGAATCAAGTTTCCTTGTCCTTTTGCAAGCATGTTACTGCCAATACAGATGAGGGTTGTGCACGCCAGACTGGAACTGCCGAAGAGTGTGATGTGTTAAAGGTTTCCGAAGACAACACCTCTTCTCCGTTGAATAAGAGACCGGTGTAATGGGCCATGTGGGGAGGTAGGTCTCTGGTAGCCTCCTGGCCTTTACCTTTTAAATGGCTTGATGCAACTTGTTGTTCTCGAAGGACTTTAGTGACACCGCCATCACTTCCAAAAGCGCAAGGAAGCTCTGACCCATCTGGGCGTGCCAACCTACCAAGAGGAGTGTAAGCTACTAAACCTTCCTTTATACATACCTCAACTTCTGGGCAAAACTTAATGCCAAGCCTATGCATAGTCTTGTCACAAAAAAAACATCTCGCTTCCCTCATAATTTGCTGATTAGTCAAATTCATGTTTGGAGTTATATTGACAGAGCGCAAAAACTCAGCGTGCACTAGCCTCAAATCCTCCATTTGTTTTGTCAGTTGATCAACCAAACTGAGGCCTATTGGTTCCACAATTGGGGCAGCAGGCACAGTTTTCTCGAAAGTGACTTTCTTGGTAGGCTTCTTCTTTTTCATGACTGGAGTTTTGTCGATGTCATCATTGGAATCACTAGTACTCAAGTCAGAATCCGAATCTAAGTCTAAACTTACCAGACCAATTTTTGTGTCCAGATCCTCTTCATTGAACTCCGCTCTAAGCCATCCTAGTAATGAAGTAATGGATGGGGGCGACAGAGAAGGTTGAACATACCAAAGTGCGAATCAGGAGATTGATTATATGCATGCTAAAACAAAATGTTTAGCATGGGGATGATGATAAGGGATGTACCAAGAGAGTTTTTGATACTTGGAGAGGAGGTAGATCGGAATACCAGTCCCCTGTCTTGGTCACCACTGTGGAAGAACGAAAGTTCAACAGTAAGAGATGGAAACCAGTTGTCTATCGCGGTAAGAAGAGGGAAGAAAGGAAGGGGATAAACAGAACAAAAGAATGATGGAAGGGACACTCAGCATCTATGCATGTGAGCATGTGCATAGATAAGAAACTTAAATGTGTTGCCATGAGAACGAACGCCTAGTCAACTGTATGCATCTTTCTGAGTTCTTGTATATGTGAGGATGTGTTCTTGATGTTCTCAATTATAAGGCTTTGATGAGGATGACGGTGGTTGTGAAGGGTAGGGCTGGTAATGCATCATAGTGGTAAAAACTTGAATTGCTTAAACTTCTTAGAGGAGAACAGAGATGTAAAAAAGGGGGGAAGAATAATCCATTCAAGAGGTGGGATGACACCTTATATACTTCTACAAACAATCACAAGGCAAACACATGTACTCGCATGCTGCCTGTCCAAAATGAAAAGAAGGTTCTAAAAATAGAAATAAATCTGAAAACCATAGAATATAACTTCACCTAAGCCCCCTCTCGGCTAGTCCTTCAGGTTGGGAATGACTCGGGGAACTGACGACATGGGGAGAGGTCTATTTCCATGTGTCACTGCCGCCCTCAGTGCGGACGTCCCCAGCGTCGATGCTCAACCCTACCATCCAACCTTCAAGAAAAGCTTCGAGCAGAAAAAGTTCTGTAGAAAGAAAAATAAAAGGCAAAAACAACAAAGAAAAGCAAAAAAAAGTCAAGAGGAAAAAAAGCACACAACTTAATCTAAAATCCTGAGCCCCATTCCTTCAAAGTTGCAAGAGTCGACAATTGAAGATGTCGTACAGTCCTCAAGAAGTTGCCAGAAGGTGCTCAGCCACCGATCTTTTTGAATCTACAGCCTCCTGTCAACAAACTTTGTCCTTTGTTCTCTCGACTTTTAGTAAAGAAATTCGGGTAGAATAAAAAGAAAGGTAGAAGAATAGAAAAAATAAAATAAAAGTCAAAACTCGAAATAAAGAGGGCATCGTGAGTGGAACAAGGCGCACTTCCACAGTGACAGTATCTGGTAGGATTGTAAGCTGGATATGAGATGTGCATAATATGACATCAAATTTACATTTAATTACCCTGACAAAATAACCATTAGGCAGATACTCTTCATCAAATTTTCATTGTTTACAAGTCCAACAAGCCCACCCTAAATCAACACATTGCCTGTTCATATTCTGGAATTGGCAACTTCTCAAGTGTATCACTTTCTTTCCTTCCACCAACATCAACGTTACCACCATGCAAAAGCGGTGACAAGCACTACGCCCTCTCAGTCCTGTTCCTTCTTGCTGTCTGTTTCCTCTTGTTTCCTGTTGCTGTCTCTGTCCTGCTTTTTCTCTGCGCCAAGGACTGCCATGCAACAATGGGACGACTGCCCACCATCATGCAAAGACAACAACTGCCACCCATCACCACCAAACAACAATGACCACCAAGACCCAAATTGGCAATGGGCAATGACAACGACAACCACTACCACAACGTCAACAGTTGACAATGATGACGCATAAACATCAACAGGCACCCATGACCACCACCATGCAACAACGGCAACGAGCACAGATGACTGCCCACCACTTCAACCACAACCAGCACCCTCACCCACACCACCCTCAAATAACGATGGCCACTCCAAACGATGATGAGGGCCCATGCCCACACCATGAGCTCCACACAGTGACAAGGGCCCACACCTGCACCAGCATTTTTAAATGGCGATGAGCGCGCATGCTCCCAGTACTTATCAGTCCCCCACAGAGTCCTGCAGGACTCAAATGATTCCTGAGGATTCCTGAGGATTCCTCAGGACTACACTATGATTTTGATGATTTTGAGTTGTAGAAGAAAACTTCTG